>Ga0116231_10000508_pt1 | contig 68709 bp, 54 predicted proteins | sample S1TSphgellanicum_2_FD_89695 | JGI IMG/M metagenome (GOLD analysis project Ga0116231, IMG submission 89695) | Host-associated microbial communities from peat moss isolated from Minnesota, USA - S1T2_Fd - Sphagnum magellanicum MG | ecosystem: Host-associated > Plants > Peat moss > Unclassified... | reverse complement strand
TTGCATTTTTTAATTATGTATTTTATATTGGTCTTTTTTCAAAATTGTGTGTTCTTTTATGTGTGTGTGTGTGTGTGTTTAGCCAAGAAAAGATATTAATTTTGCCAAGACATAGAGGTTCAACCAAGAAAAGATATCGATTATGCCAAGAGGTGAATATTTAGCAAAGAAATGATATTGGTTTTGTCAAGAGGTGGAGGTTTAACCAAGAAATAAAGGGGTTTTGTCGAGAGGTGGAAGTTTAGATTTTAAAAAAATTAATTTGTTGAAAGAAAAAAGTTTAGTTAGGAAAATGCAAAGGTATTGTCAAAAGTTAATGGTTTATCCAATAAGTAAAGAGGTTTTGTTGAAAGGTGAATATTTAATTGATAAAAGATATTAATTTTGCTAAGAAGTAGAAGTTTAGCCAAAAAGTAAAGAGGGTTTTGTTGAAGGTAATGCTTTAGCCAATAAGTAAAGAGGTTTTGTCAAAAGGTAAAAATTTAGCCAATAAAATATATAAGTTTTGTAAACTAATAGAATTTTAGCAAGAAAGTAAAAAGGTTTTGCCAAAAGGTGAAAGTTTAGCCAAGTAAAAAATTAGTTTTGTTGAGAGATAAGGGTTTAGCTAAGAAAGGGTAAAATTTTTGTCAGAGGTAACAATTAGCCAATAAGTAAATAGATTTTGCCAAAAGATAAAAGTTTAGTAAAAAAACATTATTGGTTTTGCTAAGAGGTAGAGGTTTAGCCAAGAAATAAAGAGATTTTGCTAAGAGATAGAAGTTTAGCTAGGATATAAAGAGGTTGTGTTGAGAACTAATGCTTAGTTTAAAGGTAAATTTTTTTGACAAAATATAGAAGTTTAGCTAGGAAAAGATAAAAGTTTTTCCGGGAATTTTTTTTTTTTTTGTCAAGTGATAGAGAAAATATAGAGGTTTAGTCATAAAAAGAGAGTTTAGCCAATGAAAAAATAAAACGGAGGTAGGTAGGGGGATCAATTGTTAGTTGGTAGGTAGGGCCAAGATGTAGGTTAGTAGGGTAGCTAGGTCAATAAGTTAGCTAGGTCAGTAGGGTAACTAGCTGGGAAGGTAGTATGGAGGTCAGGGTTGAAAAAAAAAACAGCCCCAAAAAAAATCTCAATCATCAGAATCCAAAAAAAGTTGACTGATTGGCTGGATGAAAAAATACAGCCCATCCCATGGATAGAACAGCCAACTGGTGCATTGGTGGGAGCTGGTTCACTCTGGCCCTATTAATGCACAATATATATGTTGAAATTTTGGCCACTGGCATAAATGCTAGGACTTGCAATCAAATGTTGGTGCATTCCATCTTTTGGGTTCACTGAAGATCTCAACCCAAAAGATTCAACCATTGGCTATTAGACCAGTATAGTCCATGGGCTGGTTCAGCAGCAAGGTGCTTAATAAAGTGTTTTTTTGGTCATTTACTTTTGGCAGGAAAACCAATAACATTTTATATTTGGGCACTATACTAAATAATAAAGCTAATGTGCCTGAGAGTTTCTTTCAGATTTTTGGCCCAACAGTAGGTAATGTTTTAGAATTTTAGGCAAATCCAAAAATAACAAATCAGTGTCTAACCAGACCAGGTACTAGATAAATTGTTGTGCTCAAATGATAAAACATTTGAGCACAACAATTTATTATTCAAACCTCAAGGAAATTATTATTGATTGAAGCATTCAATGTTTCTTATTCCCTCTATGTTGATGATCTATGTCATTATCACTTTTAATGAAAAGGGATGATGGTGAAGCAAAACCTTATGATTGAAGCTCATGGAACTTGTTCAAAGCCTATTCATCATGTAATAGTACTAAGATTCAAGTCAATGAGGATGTTTAAGATCAACACTTCGGTTCCATTACAATTCACAATATCTCCAGTCTTCTGTAGAGCCACCCTGATGTACCCAGCACATTCCAACAAATATTGCATGAAATACACTGCAACTTGCTGGCATTACCAAGGAGAACTGCAGCATTCCTAAATATTACATGAAACACACATTGCATGACAGCTGTGGCAACAGTTGAAGAATGCAAACAGTTTGTGTCAAACACATCACCAGACCTGAACAACTCATGATTAGCATCATATCTACACAGCCTCTTCATAAATGGCCCATTTTCAAAGTCAAAACTGCCTGATTAAAACACCTACTGAAGTCAAGAAACTTGAAGGAGTCAGCTTTTGCCCCCTACAAATTCTACAGTTCTGTGAACTTGGCCAAACTGACCATCGGCATCACACCCAATCTGCAAGTTACTGTTCAAGACACAGGACATCAAGCAAGCATTTTCTTTCCACAGGCAAAGAATGTGTTTCCTGTCAATGCCCATTTCAGGGACCCTTGAGGATTCCTGCCATTCAATGTGGATTTACCATGCAGAAACCCCTTCACATTCCTCTTCATGGCAGTGAGGCCTTTGTGACCATTCTCTCCCATTGTAAAAGCAGAATAGAGCTCCCACCTAAACTTCTCTCAAAATTACTAGGTTGCTGTCACCGCAAACCATTTCTTCACTCATTGGAATGCTCTATTTAAAAGAAAATCATTGACTTCCACAATTGGTGGGGCCCCAATTCTGACCATGGGATGGGTTGTTTTCCCTCTCTCCCATTTACACTTCATTGTCAGCAAACTTTCATCTGCATCAAGCTCAAAAAGAACTGTTCCCTACACACCAGAACCTGACAGTCATGCTGCAAGTAAAGAAAGCAAATGCTAAGAAAGAAGTGATGCCCATGATGTGGCACCAGTTGAAGATTGGGGGTTCAATATGGAGACAGTCTCAGAATCCTTGCTTGAACTTGTACCCTCATTCATGTTCTTTTGCTTGGCTTCCTTAGCAAGCTTGTCTTTGGCATGCCGAAAATCATCCATTGAGCGAAACTCCTCTCTGAGGAGCCTCTCCAGCTCTGGGTGCTTCTTCAATGGCTTTGTGTTCTTCTCCCTCCGATAAAAGTGGAAGGCCCTGGAGCATTTGGAGCATTTATCACCATTATGAGATGCCAGACCAAGAACTATGCAACAAAAGGGATCTAGAAACAATTGCTAGCACTCTAACTGAATGCGCATTCCTGTGAATGTGAAATTGTGAGATTGCCTGTGAGAAAATTATGTGAAATTCAGTTTGTTGCCCAAAGATTCTATACTAAACATTGCAAATAATGCATTCCAACAGCACTTACGGACTACAAGATTGTTGCTCTGCTATAAATCCTGCATTTGCATGCATTTGAAAGGCGAAGAACTACCAGTATTTCTCCAGTCCATACAGGCTGCCTCTCTTGTATGTGTCCAAAGTAAGCTTTTCAAAATCATCATACATGTCCTGCTTGAACTTCTGCTCCAATCCATAACTGCCACCACAAAATACTCATCTCAAATCTCACTTTCCAGTAACAGGCATATCTAGCAACCAGGTTTGATGCAGAAAATGAGACTTTTAAAATAGTGACAGCACAATGATATCAAACCAAGTGTGATCCAGGAGAATCCAACTGGAGGTACACTAGAGCACCGGGTCTCAAGACCAAAATACTCAATATATTTTATATAAGTATTTTAGTACCAATTGATAATTGATACTAAATTATTAATTTAGTAAAACTGGAGAATTGAACAAATAGAACCAGGCTACTGATGGCACATTACAGGATTTAGAGGATGAACACACACATAGGGAAGATAATTAGCAATCATTAACAGGGATGGAAGGTTTTAAGGAGGTCAGTTTCACTCCCTAGAATTGCAGCTGACCTAACAAATAAAGCCTCTCTGTAACCTCAACTCCTCCATTCAGAAGGATACAAATAGATAAGACCAACCAACCTGTAGAATCTGAAGAGGCATTCCATGCCATAGTTGTATTTAGCTGCAGCATCCTCCTCTGCAAGCTTCACGAACTCCAAATACATGGAACGATTGAAGTTTGTCCGCAAGAAGTAAGACCAAAAGCGAAATAAAGTATTCATCTCCTGCACATTTTCTTTGAAAAACCTGTTAACTTCTCCCTGAATCTGTGAAAGCCATGAAAAGCCTTTTCAAACATCATCCTGATAACCTTCAGTTTTCAATTCTGCTTGTGAAAACCTGCTTCCTTTTAATCATTACTTAAATATCAACCACTGCAGTCAAATACATCAACTAGTTGATGAATAAGTAGGTGCCACAAACAGGAATCAGTAAACTAGACCCTGCTCAGGAATTAGTCATGCATAAGGAGTTCCTCAAGGCTGCTTCAAGAGCTCAAGAATTGACATCTTTTGCAGAAAATCAAGGAACAAGACTTTCAAGTCTACAATCTTTGCACTTCACCCAAGATGTGAGATGACTCCAATAACATTTGAAGTCCAGAACAAGATAGGAAGGGTCCACATTACTCCTGCTTTTTGCAAAATTGGCTGCAGACATAAGACTTACAAATGTTACATCAGAGCTGACTTCTTCCAATTGCTGTGAGTTGATGGTTCCATGACCAATTACTCTCCAATGCATATGTGTTTTAAACTGGAGGAGGTTTGTCCCTTCATAACAAACGTCCCTAACACTGTTGCCCATGGAATGGAATAGGGCAGAGGTAGTTTGGCAGGGAGGAAGAAGATTGGCCTGAAGAATTTCTCTTCATGAAATGTGTTTCTGTTACACTGTTCAACATGTTTGTGGCAGTTTGAACTAGTGCTTCTGACTGGAAAACTAATTTGGTTCATAATAAGTTCACATGCACAGTTACTAACAGTCTGCTCCTCAATCTCTCCTGCGAGAAGAACCCCTTTTGGCCTTGCAGCACTTGGGATGAGAGCATCAGAATGTCAGGTTAAGACTCACCCTCAGACAGGTGTATGGTACACATGATAACCTTGAAACTGAAACAATGACAAAGGTGCAACCTTACCTCACTGCAACCAATGCCCATCCGCTTGCGTTCAGTCAAGCAGCGTTTATAATATTTGGCATACCTGCATCCACCAGGTAATTGCTTGCCACAATCAAAATAGATCTCATACTGAGGATTGAATTCCAACCTATCAAATGAATTGACATATGCATATGCTGGAAGTAAACCAGGTAAGAAGTAAAATGCACAAGAACAAAAGCTTCCAGATACTCCAAAACTGCAAAGAATCCACAATCATGCAGCAATCTGGGTGCAAAAAAGGCCAGCCAGTCCACTCTATTGACAGGCTATGCTGCAATGGGAGAAAACCAGTTGACAGGGGCATACTTTTGTTGCTTAAATCCATTGTCCTCAAGGAGTGCATGGCTTGGGTGTTGAAAATGTGGAAAAGATTTTGGGGCTGATCCAACTGGTGGGCTACAGCCTGGGGTAAAGCTGCTCATAGGCGACATGCCATAGGGGGATGATCCCATCCGTATGGATCCAACTGATGATGACAGAGCAGCACTGCAAATGTCAACATAAAACCATAACAATTAGATGTGACAGAATCAGAAGCTACAGATTTCTTAGCCACAAAACACAAAACACCATAAAAAGAGAAGTATATCCATATATCCAACTCTCAAGGATCCTTATCCATATTCAACAACAGACAAACCTCTGGTCATCAGGAGGAGTGAGACCATAGAAGAACCCCACTGAGTCACCAGGAGGGCTCTCAGCACTAAGCCTACTGCGCTGGCCTGGATCTCGAGAGTCACTTGGGAAAAGACGTTGGTGCTGGGTTGAATGAAACAATTTCTGGTGGCTTCTATTAGACCAGAGTGCCCCATGGCCATCTGTACCACCCACAGATGGACGTCCAGTGGCTTCACCCACAGTGTTGCCTTGTTCAAAATTGCCCCGTTTTGCTGTCTCCTGCCCTGCACCAATGGAATTTGACTTCCTCTTCTGCAACTCCTGTACATCCCCATGACATTTCCCTGATTCAAGCAGTTGAAGGTTCCTTTTAATAAGCACAAATGTATTGGTAGCCGCAGATGTAATCCTAGGAAAGCAAAATCTTGCAAGGATACCTTTTTAATTTAGAGGAGTTGATTTTCAGCTCTCAACCAACAATCACTAAATCCAACAACCTGTAGGAAGTTAACAGCAGTGGACCAACAGACTCCAAGCAAGTTTGGCATGGAAAAAACAGTAAACCACAGAAAGATAAGGAGCTCATGCAGGTGTGCATAACTGATTTCATACCTGTTCATAGTAGTAGAGGCCATCATTGATCACAGTGACAAGGTCTCTGGAGATCCCCTTCCGTCCATGCTCTTTATCCAAACCTTTCCGATCGCCTCGAGCTGATTTCCTTCCCTGTTTCAATATGAACAGTAAAGAAGGACAGAGATTACACAAGTTCCAGGGACTTGCACCACATTGAGAAAACTGAAGCTGACTCAAGTCTAGAAGGAACTATCTGCAGTGTGCAAATGGCAAAATAAATCGCAGTCAAATCACATGCAAATAGCACCAACAGAAAAACCTCACCACATTTTTCTTTCCTCAATAAACCCAGGAGCAGTACACACTCTGGACATTCATACCTGTGTGACTATCATCAACCGTTGCAAATCAACATCATTCAGATCTGAGTCTTCATCCTCCTCTTCACAACTGTATCAATTGCACCACTATTAGGACCAGGGAACACCAACAGCTCTTAACAAACATGAACATACAATAATGACAGGACTGCTGGTCATCTGTCCAGCTACTGAAATTTTGAGCAATTCCTTCCAAGGAAAAGTGACTGTTCCATGGTCCCACAATGCATTGCAGCATAAGAAGCAAATTGCACCACATACTTGCTCCAGGAAAGGTGTAGTAAGCAAGCAACATATACCATATACAGTGTACAATTCATGAGAGCCTGCAATGGTGTTCAAGAGCTGAATCCATACTGCAAGATCAAGATTACAGTTACAGGTCCAATACCACATTGATCATTGAGCTGGTAGCCACCTCGAGGAAAGACACCAAATGATGTTAAACACGTCATAGGAAGAAAACCAGAGGAGAGGACAACATTCAGTCTCTAGCATTGTCAATGAAGAAATGGTTATGAGGTGTAATAAACCTTTTGGTGATTAAGGATGGGCCTTTTGGCATGGAATGCCTTGATGACTCATACTCTTCACCAAGCTGCAACAAGTGCTCATCAGGACTGCCATTAGCTTTAAAGGCAGCAGATAGCCCCCCTGGTTTCCGCTCATCAAGGCATGAAGCAGTTACCCTTTTGTTGTTTGAACCCTGTCGTTTTGAATTATACAAAGAAACTGTCAACCAATCTCCATCATCGGCAGTCTCAGTGTTTACCCCGGCTAATTCAGCGGAGTGTCCATCTGAAGTGTTCACTATACTTGCACTAGAAAATTCTTCACCTGAGGCCCTGCTGCTTCTTTGTTGACCAGCATCCTTCACTTCCTCAATGTCTTCCATAGCATTGTGGATGGCATCCTGGAAATCTAGAGGGCCATGCATAGGTTGCAGAGTAGATGAAAGAACTGCATGCCCCACAGAAGTAGCTGCATCTTCTGGGCAACTGTCTTGAATAAAGTGTGTATCAGCACACGTTTGAGATTGCCCTGTCCTCTCAGCCTCTGGTGCCAGATCTATTTTGTTAGGTCCTTAAAAGAGTTCCACACAGCCTCAATGCAAAGATAACACGACAGATCTCCAAAGAGGAGCAAATGGGAACTCTAATGTAATGGAAATGCTTGGTTTGCAAGTGTGGAAATGTGACCATCCAATAGAACCTGCAACATTTGTAACAAGAAGCAAGTGAATCTGGAGTACTCACCTTCAGCTTTTGCAAGCATAACTCTTTCATCAGACTCCTCAGCAGCTGATGTGTAATGTTCAAGAGCTACTGAAGTCTGTTCTGCACTTGGCCTGCTTGTTGATGAATGGCCATTGCTGTGCAGTGCGACAACAATGCTTTCAGCCATGCTAGGTCCATTGTCAATCGCACTTTTGATTGCAGGAGTTTGCACCTCCATTTCAGCAAATGATTTATGTACCTCTTCCCCTTGAACTACCAGAGCAGAGGTCAAAGGAGCTGGAGTAGATGGCCTTGAATTTGTTGGAAGTAGCCAGTTTACCCAACCATGACGCCTCCGCACCTTATCACCCTGTGATACCACCTCAGGAAAATCAAGTACTTCAATATAACATAAAGTACTCATAATACAGCCTTGATCACACATTCAGGCCTACAACTCCCCACAAATAATAAGCAAAGATTCGCACCATGTTCCTCATCATCTCCTCCTCCTCAAGGTCCTAATCCACATTGTAGATGCTTCACTTTCCCAACTATGTGCATACATGCCTGGTCACTGCCTTACGTACACTTTCATGCATACCTGTAATTCAACCACACTGGATTTTTGAAGAGCATCAAGAATGACAGTCCTGTCCTCAGTCAGCATGCGCACCTGCAAGTAATTTGACCTTGAATTACTTAGCAGACCTCTCACTGACTGACCACCACAATGCAGAGCTAGGATTCCAAGCACAAACCTACACATTATTCTTCATACATTGAGCTGATGACCAGTTTTGCAGAGCTGCCCAGAAGAACTGCAATCTCAGAAATAAATCACAGACAACTCCCTTCAGAATGTTCATGTTCAGAAAACTCCCATCCTAACAGCAGTTTAAAATAGTTGGCTCTAGATTAAGCAACCTCTCCTAGACCTTTGATTTGCAAACAAAAGACTCCTCCACTTTACATTTGTCACATATGCTCTTGCCTGCTATGCACGCATACAGCCTTATATTCTGTGTGTGACATATGGTAGACTTACAGTTACATATCAAGTTTATTGGAAGAAGTAATACAAGAGAACTTTGGACCAACAGTTGCTACCAGTATACTCACCCTGTTGAAATTGGCAATTACAGAGATAGGTATAAAGCCTTGATCATCCATCTTTGAGCGAAGAAAAATGTCCTTGCATAAATTGTCCATGCTGCAAATGCATGTGCTAGAATAAATGCTCTGTTAAAGTGAAACATACAGTTTTGGATACAAAAGTGACCAAGGTGGAACACATACAGCTTCTTAATAGCTTGTGGTATCAATGCTCCAAATGAGACATGGCATGATAAATTGGTATGATTCCATGCCCTTGCATGTTATGTCAGACAAATGAATAACAGTGGATCCTAAGCAGTGCAGTCTAGAAGGAATACTGGTTTCACATTTCTATGGTACACAGAAATGCTAATGTACTCTCTGGAGAGCCTTGCCCTTCATAGCAAGTTGTTGTGTTTGAACCTGGCCAGCTGCTGTGATAATCCCTACCAGTAATGGTGGAGAAATGGTTAGGTAGCTACAATCCAGCTGATTTCCAACCACAATATGGTTCCCATGCTGGTTTTGGTTATGGAACCTTCAATTGTGGACTGTGATTAAATTTTGCTCACATGGAAATGTACACTAAACCACTATTTTGGTGAGTATATTGCATAAATTGTCCATGCTAGCCAATCGAATCACAGTTTTCTCTGCTCAGAAAAGAGAGGGACTCTACAAGAGCAGTGTGGCCACAACATCTGGACTTGCCTGAAATAATATTCAATTTGATTCACCAGCAAGACTTGTAATGACATGCTTGAATCACCTCCTGCTGCTGCTCCAGATTTGACATGCCCATGTCCTGCACTTATGCTATTGGCAGGAGTGTAAAATCTACCTACTTGTCCACCTGCAACCCCACCATGCCTGGTGTATTGATGAACAGAATAAAAATATTGCACCCTGCAAATGTCACATCCGCGTGACTTCAATAATGCCATCGCAAGACAGGCCATAGACCTGGCCACTGCTTACAAGAGGAACCACATCTCAAGAGAAAGACAACCATGAGTTCTGGAGACCCATACAAGGACTTGACATGTGCAATTGTGAGGTGCTGCCCTCCTCATCCAATTTTTTTCTAGTTACTTGCACAAAGCATTGATCTGAGATAGCTCTGACACACCTGCAGGATTGGCAAAGGTGGATGGATTGTTGTTGAGAGATATGTTTTGATTTCCAAAATTTCTAGGTCCAGGACGTGACTGGAAAGAAGGGTTCTTGTCCCTTCCACCATTGTTATTTACCCCATAAGGCCGACGTTGATGCCATCCTTGGTTGTTACTGCCGCGACCCTGACAACAAAAGTTCCAACACTTCCCTGAATCACGTTCAATATATCCAGCACTCCTGGTATTTTATGGTTGAATTTGGTCATTACTGGCATAAGATGGCTTTGAAGACATATCACTGCTATTCTTGAAGTGCTCAAGGTGTAGGTGCCTCCACCCTGAAGTTGAGAATATCTGCAGGAGCAAATACTGGAATTGCACTAGTTGGAATGTAACATTCACACAGGTGATCAAGCTCTTCTTACTCACCTTCTGCTTGTTACCTGTGGCTGAAGTCTGCCTGGCATTGCTGCCATTACTTCCCCTTGGGCCACCAGATGCCACCTGCAGACCTCAACACGCATCCACCTGACATGAGACATGTGTTCATGCAGACCTGACTGATCACCAACACTGCCTGGAGGTTCACATTGTCCAAATTGACCAGGTGCACATAAAGGAGACAGAGTTCATGGTAATGGACAAGCAACCAAATCTGGAAAAGAAGAGAATTACACACTGCAACTTTAGGAATCGGAAACCAAATTCTCACAGCCTGCCTACCACCTGCCCAAAAATGTAACTCAACCAAAGCTTTCTGAATAACATTGGGACATGCTTCATTGAACCAACAATTTTCTGCAGATAAGAACATGGCTCCCAGCCAAAGAACCAGGAACAGAAAACTGGTCATGAAGCAAACACTAGGTTGAAAATCAGCCCCAACAAACCTGCTGCTCAAAGGCACCACTATCAGAACCGATGGCAGTGCATGCAGAAGATTTAGTTGGCTCAGAAGGGACCCTAATGCTGTGAGTAGTTTCCCCCAATGCCGGCCACAAAACTGCCCCCATCACGGAGCTAGTTGCAGAAACCTTGCCTGCACTGCTAGTAGGCTTCTTCCATGCAGGTTTAGAAGGTCTCAGAGCCTGGTCAGTAGTCGCAAGATCGTTGTCACGAGCTGCAGCAGCAGGCAATAAGCTTGCACCATCCACAGATTCTTCCTTAGCCCCCGCTGCTTCCGTCTGCTTCACATCCTCACTTGGTTGGCCAGCTTTCGGTGACTGCATCTTACCGGGTCTTTTTTTCGAACTTGCCAGCGACGAGGCAGCAATAGAAGACGGCTCAGCCAAAGGTGTCACTAGTAGCGGCGTTGTCGAAGTCGACGGCTGCTCTGCAACTGCCTGTGCAGACGTTCCTTGACTGGAGGAGTGCTTGCCTTGGATATCGTCTGCATCAGAAACGACTGCGGGAGGAGGAGGAGGAGGAGCAGTAATGGTGGCGGAAGAGGAGGAGGAGGAGGAGGAGGAGCCACTAGTTGGTACAGGGTTTTGTGCAGCTACTTCGCCTCGCACCACTTGAGACCATGCTCCCTTGGGCAACGTTCCTCCATTTTGCGGCCGACACTTGCTACCTCCATGACCATTACTACTGTTCCCGTCTTTGGCTATGTCCGGTGCAGGAGAGGTATTGCCCATTGCCCTGGTCTGAAGGGGAGACAACAATACCTCTGGCTGAAGACTCAGAGACGCCAGCGGCGCAGGAGAAGTCGCCTCCGTCGCAGCCGCCATAGCTGCGTCCCCTGCCATGGTCCAAACCTCAGAAGAGCTGCAAGCTTCTATTCAGCACCTTCTGACTGCGCTGCAATGCGATCATTCCTTATTAATCAACGGATCGTACTGCTACGAGCGAGCAAGCAAGCTTCCGTTCTCATCAGCGCCGCAATTGCATCCCCTCGTGCACACCCACCACCGCTTGCTGGCTGCGCATCCCGTCTCTTGGCGTTTTCCCTGTTCTTCTTCTTCCCCTTGCCTGCAGCTCGCAATTAGCGCTGCGGATCATGGCCTAATCGTGATTAGCAACAGTCTAAGCACAGGGGCAGGCAGAATTTGGGGCTACTGCTGCTGCTACTTTGCTGGGGACACCGCCAAACCCTAATTCTTTCAGCTTGGGGGGTTTCAGTAAGGCTAAGGGACCGAACGGTGGCCGCGCCGCCGGACCGGTGGACAAATTTCTACCCGGCACGGTAAATTTCTACCCGGTGGTCATTTTACAGGTCAAAATTTTCCCTCTGTGAAGGGTGGGTATTTCAGAAGACCTAACCATCTAGTGTGACAATCTCAAGGCTTTCATTGGCTGTCAGTTCTCTAGTTACACACAACAGTAGGCCTTCGACCTCCTTTTCATTAGCAACCTACCAGGTAGCACAAGGTACCACACTGGCCTCTCATTGGGCCAACACCTCCGCAACCCCTCCTTGCCTGGATAAAGTTGTTCTTGCCACTCTCCACGTGGATGAAAATGAGCATGTTGGTTACAATCCTCATCCATCATGGTTATGTTTGATAATGGGCTTGAGCTGCCTGGTTACCCAACATAATCTCGCTGCTTTGGTTGCGGGTCGATTATTTTGGGTGAGCAGGCAGCTCTTGCTGGCTACTTAGTATGTAATGCTGACTTATGTAGGTGTTTCATTTTTATTTTTCCCATGATACCTGGCAGGTATACCTTAAGTATCACAAGGAAAACAATTAAAAATTGATGCAGGTCTTATCACTGGGTGAAGCCCTTGATCATGGGCTTTACTAGATTCGGACCCACATGAGGCAGAGCCAAGCCGTGGGCCCTTATTCTGGTCAAGCGTGTGACCTCAAGCGTTACCCTACACTAGTCAAGCCTGTGGCCTAAATAGTGATCCTACACTACACTGCGTGTAATTTCTCATTGCCAAAGGGAAGAAGGGGCTTATTGATTTCATTCTTGATGCAGCAGTTGGCTTCTTCATTCCATGCCAGGGGTTTTCTATATCCTGAGCAGGCTCTTCCATTTTCTGCAAATCTTGCACATCTAATTTTTTTTCTTCACCATCTTTATATGGAGTAATGGCCTCCGATATAAGTCTTTACTGGAATTGGACCAATGCCCAACCAGTGTCTCATGCAAGCGCTCCTTCTCATAATGCCCTTCTCCTTCAGCATTACATTGCACTTAACGACAACAGAAAAATGGTATGGTGGCATCAAGTCACCGATAAGTCCTTGGGTGAGCCTGTGAGGGCAGTGTTTTTTTCCCTGGCGAATTATCACCAGATTTTTACTTTTTAAAAAGGCCAGCTGCCAGTTAAAGGATAAAAGTTGGGCGGGGGGAAGGGGGGTAGAATCATGAAAATTCACTGGAAAAGACCCCAGGGCAGAGTGCTTTGGGCCAGAAAGTTTGGTTACTAAATCATGGAATCACCACCTTAAACCCTAAACCCTTTTCGGGTGTCGCCTATCCAAGTGGAGAACCGTAGATCTCACCCAAAAGTCACAATCCGGTTGTCCACATAGCCGTGTTGGGAGAAACCCTAATATTTTCTCACTGCCTCTCTGTCAGGGTTGTTCTAGAGTCCGGAATCCACCTTGGGCAGCCTAGCTTTCGTTAACGGCAGAGAATTCTCGAGGAACTGCAAAGGGAACTCCTGAGAAGGGTGCAGAATCACCAGCAGGGGCTGATTTGGCCTCCAAATCACCCTATTAGGGATCTCAAATCCCCCACCCCCCCAAACCCCCTTTCAAGTGATGAAGCTGGATTCTGCCCAGGGCGGCCTGTTATCTTGCATTAAAATCAGAGAACTCTTGGAGAACTCCATGGGGAACTCCTAGGAAGACTTCAGAATCATCAGAAGCCTCCAAATCACATTGCAATAATATTTCAAGATATGTATTAGGTAACCGGCAAGAGGAGCTGGATTATTGCCGAAAATAGTCGAGGCGCGAATCCACCCAGACTACTTCGGTAAAATCCGGCTCCTCTTGCCCGTTACGGGGCGTAATCGGTTTCTGGACTAGGTAGTCAAAAACTAAAAACTAGAGGAAAGAAGGGAGAAAATTATATGTTATGTTATAACCCCCTTCCTCTGGACCAATGAGCAAGTGATACATTGGACACTGCAGTCCAGAAACCAGCTACGATCTTGGAACTCGCAACCTCAGGCCAAAGAGGCAAGCAAGTCAGGAGAAAAACATTATCCACACTAGCCTAGCCTATCCCAACCAAACCTGGAAGTTGTGAACTCCCAACCAGGTGCTGTGCTGTTGAATGAACAGTTTGTACTACCAACATAGATGCATATACAGATATGTGACTTTTTGGGCTTCTAATGGTGCATTCATACTTGAAGTTAAGTCAGTGTTAAATGAAAATCTAGGTGGCATCCTAGGTGGCACCCAATCTTAAATGGGCAATAGCTTATTGTTAAGTGAATGTTAGCTTCAAGTAAAATGTTTATGGGGGTAAGTAACTGTAAGTCCTAAATGACTAGCATGGTTTAAGGGGACTCAACACTAAAGTCCCTAACACCAAGTGTGAATGCACCTTTATTCTCAGAATCAAAACATCTGAAATACCTTCCATTCAAATTAGGGATGCTCATTGCTGAGCCCTATTTCTTTCATAACCTCAGCTGAAAATTGCAGTGTAATCTGAGGGGACGTACCCCCATGCAACTTCACACAAAATCCCTTGAGGGAGGAGGGCATTTTGTTGGGATGGAACTTGGGCTGTCCATTTAATGCATCTCGGCTAATCTTAGCTGTAGAGCTGAGGAGTCCCTAGGTTGTTAGGCCGGAGAAGGCCCTCATGCCACAATGGCCTGCCAACTCAAGTTATCCATAAAGAGCTGTCCAGTTGGGTCCCACTTTCACCCCCTCTTTGCTCCCCAATCCCTTGTTTTGGTGTTATCCATAAAGTCTCAGGATATGGGACCAAGAGGGCTCCAAATTGGGATTACCTAGGATAGGATTCCCAAATTCTGCACATCAACTTTTTTTTTTTTGACTCATGGGCTGCCCACCTCTAGCCTATACTATATTATGGGGGCTAGGGGGCTAAGGTGATGTTGGTTGTTGGCTATGGCTATCCATTATTTGATTTTGTTATTCACTATTGTTATGGCTTTTGGTTTTGGCTATTGATTATTGTTGATGACTGTTGGATATGGCTATCCACTATTGGCTATTGTTGATGGCCATAGATTATTACTATGGCTATTGATCATTTTTTTGACTATTGATTATTTTAAAATTCAATTTTTAGAATTTAGGGTTTGGGTCTTTAGCATTTAATTTTTAGGGTTTAGAGTTTGGATTTTCAAAGGTTAAATATTAGTGTTTAAGTTTTTAGTTTTTGAGGTTTAATTTTTAAAGTATAAGTTTGGGTTTTTAGAGTTTCATTTTTAAGGTTTAGTTGAATTTTTTAGGTTTGGTTGTAGGGTTTTAAGTTTGGACTTGACAACAATTGAATTTAGGATTTAAAATTGGTCTTTTGTGGGGCCACATGATAAAGTTTGGTTTTAGGTTTTAGAGTTGGACTTTTTAACGGTTGATTTAACATTTAATTTAGGGTTTAAGATTGGTTTTCTATGGGTCCACATGCTAAGGATTGGTTTTAAAGTTTAGGGTTGGACTGTTTATGGGTTGAATTTTAGGGTTTGGTTTAAAGTTTAAGTTTGGTTTTTTGTGGGTTCATATGTTAATGTTTGGTTTTAGGGTTTTGGGTTGGACTTTTTAGGTGTTGAATTTTAAGGTTTAATTTTCTTCTTTTTAAAGTTTAAATTATATGGTTTAGGTTTGGGTTTTTTAAGGTTTGAATTTTAAGGTTTGGTTTTAAAGTTTAAGGTTGAATTTCTAAGGTTTGAATATTAAAGCTTGTTTTTAATATTTAGTTTTGAACTTTTTAATGTTTGGTTTTATACTTTAAGAATTGAAATTTTAGGGTTTAACGTTTAGGGCTTAGTCTTAAGGTTAGGATTTTTAAAATATGATTTTCACAATTTAGGGTGTAAAAAGAAACATTAGGGTTAAAATGAAAGTATGTACTTTTGTAAAATGTGGTTTAGGTCAAGGGTAGATTAGTATTTAAAATATAAATTAAGATTCCCATGGGGACTATATAAAAAAGAAGTCTTCCTTTTTTCCCTCTTGTTTTCATCATTTTATGTTTTCATTTCACGCTTTGAGAAATGTCTTCTTTAAGCTCTTCAAATAGTGATGATTCCACCTCATCTTCAGGTGATGAAGATATTTTGGAAAACATGGACCAAGATGACCTTGTCATTTTTCAAATGACTAGCAATGATGGCTTCCAACACCAATGACTTGTTCAATTCACATGAGAAGGAAAAAGGGGGGTCAATATGTGAACCCGACTATTGGTGTTTTGAATGTTTTGGGTATGAAGTGAACCACATTAACATTATTCAAAACTTTGACAAATTTTACATTGGAGGAATTTGATAAGTTGGCTTCTTGAGTGGTTTTTACCATTAGAGCCCATGCTAAATCGATAGGTAAGATTTTTATTTCATATTTTATGCTTTCAATTTAAGGTCCTAAATTTTTTGGTTAAGGTTTACGGTCAGGGTTAAGGTTTTCAAGTTTGAATTTTAGGTTTTTGGGTTTAGTTTTGGGGTTAAGGTTTAGGTTTAAGAGGTTTATGTTAAGGTTTTCAAGTTTGAAATTTAGAGTTTACGGTTGATTTTTTGGGGTTATGATTACGGTGTAAGTTTTTGGGATTTAAGTTAAAGTTTTTAAGTTTGAAATATAAGGTTTAGGTTTTGGGGTTAAGGTTGAAGTTCTCACCTACATGAAATTTAGGGTTTAGGGTTTGATTTTGGGGGGTCACAATTAGGGTGTTAAGGTTAAAGTTAAGGTTTTTAAATCTTATGTTTTATTTTGCATCATAATAGGTGAAGTTCCAATTATATTAAACATGCCATCAAAGTTAAAACCTGAACAACATTTCTTGAACTTCATTCTTTATAGGAAGCATGACAATGTCATTATGTATGTTGCTTTAATATTTATGGAGTTGGTCAAAATTTGCATTATGTGATGATGCAATATATATTGCATCATGCATTAACCATGCACTAGAGGATGAAATCCAATGGCCAACACCTATGGAGAAGGTTACTTTGGGTGTGCATTTGTATGAAATACTAAGATGTATTGGGTTTATTGATGGCACTTTGATTAAGTTTCAAAAGCTTTAGTAGAATGAGGCACATTGCACATGGTTTAATGGGCGAAAAAAATAAAATGAAATAAACAACATAATCATTTTGAACCATCATAAGTTGTTCATCTACATAAACATTGGTTATCCTAGTTTTTATTATGATGTGAACATCTTGTAACACTTTAATGTTTATAAGAATTGGTGTTAGTATTTCACCCATGGTGATGATTACTTTGGGTACCTATTGGGAGTTTAGGCTATATGGGTGAAGAAATGTTTATTATGCAAATGATAGGATGATGTGAGGTAATGCTAAATGTTGGCCACGTGCAATGTGAACATATAACAAGATACATGTAGGTTTAAGATGTAAGTGGAATGGGGCATAGTTGGGTTGAAAAGATAGTGGAGGTGCCTCATGAAGAAATTTGATTCAACCAAACCATATGCACATTTATTCTAAACCACAATTCTTTTAACTAATTTCCTAGACAATAACCGCATGGACTTCACATATGAGGTTGTTGGTGATCAAATTACTAACCCAACTACACATGGTTGGATTAGGGACTTTTGGTTACATGTGCAAAATAACTTTAACCCCTTATTTAAATTTTTCTTCTATGATAACACTTAGCTGTCTAACTACTTTCAAATTTTTAATCTTTGTGTTATTCAACTTTTCATTGTTAATCTCCACATTGCCATCTAGGAAGGCATCTCAAATTTGGGAAGTTGTTGGAAAACATGATGCCACTATTGCCATACTCCTGGATTGGCTTTGTAGTACTTTTGATTTTGTCATTAACTTTTCGCCATCACTTCCAGATCATGTACAATCTAAAGATGGGTTGGGATATGATGTAAAGGTTATAGGTTCAAACCAACTACATGATGGGGTTTTAAGTATAGGTAGATATATAATTAGATTTTGATGTTTCTTTAACACATTCATTATTGCATGCCCATTTGTGGCCTTTAAGCACTTTGGCACTTGATCACATTATAATGTTGCTTTCTCCAAACCTTTTTCATTTGAAGCTCTTATTTTTAATTCCTTCAAAATGTCTTGCAATTTATCCTTGAGGGTTTTTTTCACAATGTATGAATCAAGATGAATCACTTGATAGTCAATGTAAATTTGCTTCCACATAATAGTAGGAATAAGTTGAGTAATTTGCTTCTTATCCAAGTTATAGTTTGCAAAATGTAAATTGTAAAGAATTACCATGGTGTTGAGTCGAATAAAGTTAAAAAATTGCCTTGGTACCTCTTCCTTTTGAAGGGCTTTAGTTTTATGCAATGCCACAAGTTCAAATATTTGTGTCTTTAGTAAATTTGGCTTTTAGGTTATACTTGCCCATAATTTAGCCATCTTTGGAAACATGCATTAAAAAAGAATGGACCATTCACATTTAGATCTACATACATAATCATTGTCTTGACAATCATTGGACATAGGCTTAATTAATAATTGTTGCCACCAAAAAAATTAGTGGAATTCAATGACTAGATTTCAACCATTAAATTTCAAGCCAAATTAGTCACTGGAAATATGGTTTACAAATCAACCATTGGAATTAAATCTAAACAATCACTAGAAACATGGACAAGTTTCAAAGATGTTTGGATACCATATTCATAAATGCCAAAAGACTAAGGTGTACGCTTGAACTACAAACATACACACATGTTTCTACTTCATTTAAAAACCGCTAGCTTCCAAACTGAACTTGAATTACCACCTTCTTAGAACTATAGAAATTAAGGTAGGGTTTCAAGGCCATAATAAAATCACACACATCCAAGGTATATAAAAAATTGAAGTACTTATAGTTGGAAATGGACAAGTAGTTTCAAAGGTACATAAATACTCATCACATGTAATCCAATAGATGTTTTACACTTGAAATTATCAAATCTAGAAGATTGGTTTCTAGTGTGTTTGAGTACCTTATTCATCAAGGTTAACAAATGAAGGTATATGATTAAACTATAAACCATACGAACAAGTTTCTACTTTTTCTAGAAACCCCTAGTTCCAAACTAAATTTGAATTACCACATTTTTAAAGCTACAAAGCTTAGGGTAAAGTTTCAAAGCCATAAGTCACACACATTCAAGGTATAAAAAAATTTGACATCCTTATGGTTGGAGATGGACAAGTAAAATTTCAAGGGTACATAAGTACCCATACACATGTCATCTAATCACTAGTAGAAATCAGCCAAAATGTAACCACTTTGTTTGCAACTACATGCAATTTGTAGTCGTTGTGACTAAATTTGGGAGAATTTACAACTATAAGATCGAATTTCAACTATTTTGGTCATTTTTATAACTATGATGCAATTATTGTAAACTTCATTCTATTAGTTGGATGATTTTTAGGTTTATTTCATCCATTAATAGATTGATATGTCGCATAAATTGCAATAATCACCAAATTAGTCACATCGCAAAAGTATTTTATGGTCACACAAGGCATGTTTAATATTTATGTATGTATTAAAGTTATATTTATGATATGTTACATATATCATAAATATATATTTGTATATATATTAATTATGCATATGTATGTATATTGTTCATGTAATGAATCAAAAAATAATATTTGAACACTAAAATTTATTATTCAAATATGAAACTTGATATTTTAATCTTAAAAATTAATATTTCAATTACTAGATTTTGAAATTTCAATATTAGTAGCTATTAATAACTAGCTTGATAACTGAGTCAAAATTTAATAACTAACCAACATTGGTCCAATAGTAACATACTCTTGCACCCCAATTAGCCACAACCTTGTTCACTTTTTCTTTTTTTCCTTTTATTTTTCTCTTCCATGTTTTCCTCCATTTTGTGTGGTTCCTTGGAGTAATTAGATGCTCCCAATTTTGGACCCATCCTCTCTTAGGCCCCTCTTAATTAAGAAAACTAATTGTCCACAAGGGGAGGCATTTTCCTTCCATGGATGAAGCTTCCCAAGGGATTTACTTGTAAGCCCATGTGTTTTATGGAATAGTCAAAGCCCTTCCTGATTATGTTGGGTAAGGTGCCAATGAGGCCATTAAGGTGAACTAAGTGGTCACACCCAACATAATGGGTAAGGGCCTAGCCATTAATTCCATAACATTAAAGTCTAGGATAGTCAATTCAACAAATTTTGATTTCATGTTTAGTAGACATTTTGGTTAGTGTTATCAGTGTATGATCATCCTAGAACATTATGTCATCAAATGTGGTGAAGAAAATCACATAATATGCCACCCCAAACCTCAATGTATATGAAAAGGCATCTTATTTAGTGTCCTTCCAAAGCATGCAACTTGAAACCAAGGCAAAGCCCAATGACATGATCAAGGGCCTTGCACATCTTGAGGTAAGATTCCCCACATAAAAAATTTACGTTGGGTGAGGTTCTTCTAATTATGACATAAGGAAAATTCGAATTAGGTTTTTTCACAAGTTAAAGAGAAAATCAACAAGGAGAATTAAATACATAGAGATTTAAAAGGATACCATATGCTAACAATCTTCACACACATATAGGGATCACAACCCACAATTCCACTTACTAAGGAAAGTTGTTTTTGTTGTTAATTGGAGAGAAAGAAAAAAACTTTCAATGTAGGACAAGTGAATTGATCGATCCTTTTCACATTCCCCCCATGCAACTTTTATAGCATCTTCAAATCAACGTGTATTGCAAAGATGTCACAATTTGGATACTACAAAAAAGGGGAAGAAATTTTGACATGTGAATTGGTGGGTGTTTTCATTTCAACCTTTCATAAAGTCAATTGGTTAAATGACATGAAGGACAAATCAAGCATGTCTTACAATAATGTTTGTTTGGAGTTTCAATTGATGATTGAGCACCACCACCAAATCAAATTGAAGCTCAAAAGTTGTGAAAACAAGAACCTCAAAATAATGGATGAAAAAAACATTGTCTTACCATAATGTGGATTGGAGGTTCAATTAATGATTGAACACCACCACCATATCAAATGAAAATTTCAAAATTGGAAAAAACATGAATATGAAAATAAAATAAAAACGTAAGCATTATAGTAATGCATATTGGTGTTTCAATTGATTATTGAACACCACCATAAGATTAAATTGAAGTTTTAGAGTTTAACATACAAACATGAACCCAAACATGCAAGTGGTTTAAATGAATAGGTTTCATCCATATTGCTTTCTTGTGATGACAACCCTTGTACTTGACCAAGTACATCCATACTACCTTCTTATGATGACTTGCCTTTGAAGTGTGTTTACTTTGCACAAAATATGCTTTTGATTTTGATTGCAAACCTATGTTCAATGGCATGCACATCTAATTGCATTTTTTGCTTCTGGTTTAGTTTGCGATCATCACACAAAAACAACTTTAGTTTCAAGACATGAAAGGTCAAATGTTCCACAAAGTTTATCAACAACTTCAAGGTGTACATGTTAGGGTGCGGCTTATGCAAATTTTATTAAGGTTTCACATACTTGGTTGTGAAATGTGGGGCTAATTTATTGAACGTTTTGAAATTTTGGATGTTTAACAACATGCGTTGCCCAACCTCAAACTCCACATGCCTTTGTGTTTTGTTGGTAGGGTAAAAGCACGGTAAAGTGTACAACTAAAAGTACTTGCTAGTCTATTTGTCAAATGAACAAAAAATAAGACCAAAACCCATCACAAAATTGTTATATATCTAATATTTTTAGTTGAATGATAAATAATAAGATATTTTTTCATTATTATGCATTAAATTTTAAATTTTGCATTGTAAAAGTAGGTATTAAATAAAATTTTAAAAATTCAAGTAGCTTTTAAAACTTACTTTTTACATTGTAACATTGATTCAAGTATGTGTCAAATATATTCTATCAAAGAGAAAGTATATTTGTTTTTTGGTGAGTCCCTTGAATATACAATGATCTTTATGCTATAATTTCATACATATATGTTTCATTAAATTTTCTAATGAAAAGTAGGTTTGAACACCATATTGACCAATCAATTTCAAACCTATTTATTCCCTACTTTTATTATTTCAAAGTTTTTGAAATTTTGTAGTTGATTTACAATAAACCCAATTGAGGGCTCAATAGTTTCAAAATGGAATTTAAGTAAAATTTGAATCTACTTTCTTATGTTTTCATGAAAAACTACCTCTTCTTTAACTTGATTTTTTTCAACAACTTTTTTTGTATATTTTACCATGCTTTCGCTCGACATGCTTTTCATATCATTTTTAACATGCTCCAAGAACTTTTTAGTTCATGCAAACAACTTTTCTCACCCCTTGACCATTTCCATGATTTTTTGGAATGGTCCTTTCGTCCCATGGGAATGGTTAAGCCCAAAGGCTTTTTTATTTACTTTTCCCACATTAATTCAAAAGGTGACATTTTGATCACCAAATGCATTGTGAAGTTATAACAAAACTTTGTCAAGCCTAAATGTTCATCCCATTCCCTTTGATCAACATTCACATAGTTCTTAAAGTATTGATTTAACACCCCATTAACCTTTTTTGTTTGACCATTAGTTTGTAACTGAAATGCCATATTAAAAGATAATTTTGTCCCCACCTTCTAGAACAAATATTTTAAAAATCCATTATAAATTTGGCGTCTTTATCATTTAAAATGAATTGAAGCATCTCATGGTGCCTAACCCACATATCAAAGAATAATTTCATTGAATAAAAAAATTGTTGAAGCTATTTTTGTTAAAACCACTTTTGTCAACTTAGATAATCTATTGACTATTATTAGAACGACATCCATTTTGTTCCAATCTGCAAGTTGAGTCATGAAGTCTATGGACACATTATCCCATGGCTTACTAGGGATTGATAGAGGTTTATAAATTCCATATTTATTTTTGTAAATGGACTTGGTATTTTAGTTTTTAACACAAGTGTGAACAAATGCTTTACATCTTCCTTAATTTTAGGCCAATAGAATCTTTTATCTATGACCATTCTTGTGGTTCATTTTTTACTTTGCCTCATTGAAAAGGCATCATGCTCTTCTTGCATGATCTTTATGCGTAGTTTTCCTACTGGCACATAAATTCAGAATTGCTTCCGTTTCAATAGCCTCTCTTTTAAAGTGATGGCTTTCACCTTCCTCTTTTCTCACAACTCTTTAAAGCATTGTTACATGAAGGGGTCTTGCATGTAGGCCTCTTTTATTTTTGACTTGATACTACTTTACCTTGGAAGATGGCTCTCAATGGTTGAGTCTAAATATTCACCAAACTTTCATAAAATCAAAAAAAAGTTACGGGCAATTGCCCAAAGAGGGGTTTAATTTGTTTTTGTGGCAATTTGTGACCAATTTTCAAAGTTCTTTTTTTTCGACAATTGAGGTTTCTTTGTCAAAAAGGTCCACCCAATCCCACCTGAAACCTGAAAAAAGAAGTATTGAAAACCCCCCTTCCCCCCCTCTTCTTCCCTTTTCCTCAAAGAAAAGAAAAGAAAAGGGCCCACCCCCAACCATATATAAATTTTTAAAGGATTCCTCTGCCTCAAAAGAAAAGGAAAACCCAACAAGCAAACTCAAAGTGTAAAGTTATTGTGTTTGCTCTTGCTCCTATGAAGCTGCCCTCCCCACACCCCAAGTTGGAAACAACAGGAAGAGAAAATGCACCCCATGCATCCCCCATTCCATTCCACTTTTGTCTATCAAACCAATTGCACACCTAATGGAGCTATATCCAAGCCCAGTGCACATAAAGGTGATGCAAGTAAAGTTTCTTCTATTGTTCAATTGCACATGAACCTTTTCTCCACAACTACCTTCATCATAAAACCCATATCCAAGGTCTTTACTCTTTACATCTTTGGTTGAAGCCACATGGGCGTGGGCCGAAATGACTTTGTCCTAGTTTGACTCTAATTAATCCAATCCGGGCCTAGCCTTAATTACTAACCACTAAGAAACAGAATTATCAATTATCTAAAGCTACTCATGTCTACACAAATGACCAGCTTTTAATTGTGAAATGGGTGACTAATTTGTATGGGGCTTTGTACACTATTCCACTAGGTGATCTCCTTTTAAACAAGTTTCAACATTTGTAGCTTTCTTCAAAATGGTGTTTTCCAAAGTTTATAGAATATTCTAAGTTGGTGCTCAATTGGCCACTATCTTTTGCTTTTACTGTGTCGTTTATTTGGGTAAAGGGTGCTTTTTCAACTGGCTTTAGTGATAGCCCAACCTGTTGATTGGTAGATTGGAATTGAAAAGTAAGAAAAAGATAAGAATAGAATGGGGAAGGGTAGATCAGCCCATCACCAATCGCCTGCCTATGACTGGACACTTATTTATATCTTCCTAATATGTACCTCATTTTGATTGATTTAAAATGTTATCGGAGCGCCACCTCTCAAAATCATCCTTGAAATGAAAAGGAAAAGGAGTAATGAAAAAATCATAAGAAGAAAATAAGCTTTTCAACTTACAAAACTCGTTCTTTTTTTTCTTTTTGGACCCCTCCTACTTTCAAACCTTATAACTTTCTTATTTCTTATTCATTCTAAACAATTTTAAATGTTATAATACCACCACCTGAAGTTCTACAAATCATCTCGGAACTCTAATAGCAACAAAGCAACAACACTAAAGAAATTTTTTTGGTGTTTGGAAATTGACCTTTGTAATGTTTGGTGATTTTATTTTTTTCATTCTTGACCCCCTTTACTTTGAGGGGCCATAACTTTCTCATTTCCAATTCATTTTTTTGACAATTGTTAGTGTGTCAAATACGCCAAGAGGAGGGATTCAAGTTTTGTTTGGACACCAGAAACAATGGAGCCCTCCCCTTGGATCTGGCCTGCCCTGAATCCTTAAGTGTTCGGTCACTTGCCGATCTACCCTAGTTAGAGTTGAGCAATGTAGGCTATCTACACTAGAAATAATTCTCAAGGAATAGCCCATAGAGTCAACAACTTCTGTATTAACATCTGTTTGTTTATCAACTGGCTATTCGATTCATTTTCTAATGTGTCGTGTCTCTTTGCCTTGTGCTCTATCTAGTGCAGGTTTAAAGTTCATGTCATTCATTTCTTTCACATTTGTTATTTGTGTTGATGAAAATTGGTTGAATTTGTTGACTTAATTACTCTAATCTTTATGATTGTCCACCAAGGGTGGAACATATTGGTGATGTTTTAAACCCTATCATACATGAAAACATTAGCATACCCCAAGGGCACTAATTCATATCTGAAAACAACTTATGACATGAAACAAAGTGAACAACCACCAACTGAAGGTACATGACAACCAAAATCTTTCAATCCATCATTTTGTTCTGTTCAGCCTAGCAACAGCCCTCCAAGTTTAAGCTCCTTAATAAAACAAAATGTAGTGTCAAGCCTGACGAAAAAAGTGCATGATTCATTACAGAATGTTGGGGGGTTGGGGCCATGATGATCCTTTGGTTGATGACCATGAGATACAATGTTAGTTGTAAAGCACCAGCATAAATTTTCCAGTGTATGTGGAGGGCACCTTATCCAGTGGAATTTCTCCTTGGCAAAGGGCAGGGCGTTTTGGAAAGCAAAATGCAGGCTCTACCCCTCAGCTCTGCCTCAGGTGGCAACTTATTTCCGGAACACCCCTGCTCCTCAGGCGTTATCCTACACTTACTGGAATAGAGATGATGAGGAACCTATGAAGGCTGGTGGATTGTCCTCTCATGCTGTGCCATAAATTGGAAGTTCACATCCACACCCATGTGTGGTTACTTCTCAGGTAAGCACTCCATCCTGTATATATCTTCCACCCTATGCTGCAGAACGTCACAAGCATGAAGCCCAGTAAGAATATCTTCTCATGCTGCTTCCTATTGTGGTAAAGTCTTTGGCTCCTGACAGTGGAATGCCATCAAATGATCCAGTTGCCAGTTTGTTGGGTGTAGAGTTTGACCACTCTGTCAACTTTGCTGTGGAGAAGAATGAGAGCAACTGCAAGGTGAGATTGACAAGTTGAGACTAGATCGGAAGCTTACTCTCAGACAAGACTGATATGAGTTGGAAATACGAGAATTTGGTTGCTATTTGCCACTTGCAAAGGTAAGAAATACAAGATCTCTAAAACTTGCTCTGGGTTCATCTACTAGCAACAAAGTGTCTCAGCTGCTAAGGAACAAGCTGCTAGGACTGCAGTGACTGGATCAATCATCACCCTCAAGAAAATCAGGATCTCTGTATGTGCCTGGTCACCAGAAAAGACCACAATTACAAGGCAGCAGGCAAACTCCTGATCCAGGCATGAAATCTTTCAACCTTTCATGTCACTCCCTCCCTTTTTCCACTCATGATTTAGTTCTGCAGCTCCTGATCTGATCATTTGCAAAGAAAGTTCACACCACAAAAGTTTTTGCATCTGGTTCTTGGCCAGTAGCATGAGGTTCATGACATTTGTAAGAGAGAGTACATAGCTCCAGTACTCAGACATTGCAATTGGCTACCTCAATTGTGGAATTGGAATTGTGTTCTAAGCAGCAAACGTATTTGACATGACAGGAAAAGGAGAAGCAGAGCTGTACAATATGGGAGCTTCAGGAAGGTCTATTTACAAATGGGACTGGTCTACAAATTGTTTTGTGGGATGTGTCTGGCAATCCACCAATCAAAGGCCATTTGTTTACATGTCCAAAGCCAATGTCTAACTCTGAGCAATGACCCAACAACAGCATTCTAGTACAGGCAATCTGGGGGGCAGGGATACCAGAATTTGGTATATGACAGCTTCTCTCAATCTGGGAATGACTTCCATGCAGCCAAGGCTCTTCGCCCTCTTGGTGGCTCAGCAACTAACAGTACTGCATCTGCAAAAGTTGGGCAGACTGTATTAGCACTTGTGTGCTATGTAGTTGATGAGTTGTGTTCCTCTCACTCTCTCTCTCTCATATTTCAGTGTCTCCACTTTGAACACTTAAGTTTGGAAGCTTTCATGTGGACGTTCAGAAATTCTTGATGGATTTATTACTCTTTACTGTTTCTATCCCTGGAATCTGTTTTGATGCATAGGGTGTCCCAGATCTCTACTTTTCTGTATCCTTTTTTTTCTTACCATTTCCTGCAGGAAGAGGCATGGAAAATGTCTGAAATTGGCCAAGATTGGGTCCTGTCAAATAAGAATACCAAAAGGTCATGGCATAGCACACAATCCAACTTGGAGCTCAGAAGAAGGAAGAGATGGAGTTTTTCTCAGCTCAATTTCACATTACATATTTAGACAACTAAAGAGCACTACAATCTTCCCATAATAAGCAAGGAATGTGTTTGGCTTACACATGACTAGCTCAGGCTGCTGCTCCCATTTAGACAATCCAGCCCCCCACATCTCCCTCTCTCACACAGAGATCTCTCAGATCTCTCTCCCTCACAATTTAGAAGTAGCTGGTGGGTTACTTGGCCATAAGTGAACTCTTTTGTCTGTGCTTCATATATTGATCTGCAAGGCATACCACACATTTCAGCTCAAAACTAGTCATCAAAGAAGAGTGCTTTCCCAAATGGAAATAGGGGTTACAAGAAGAAGAAGGAGGAGGAGGAAGAAGAATGCAGTCATTGGTCAGGCAAACTAGCAGAGTAGTTCAAAGCCTTCTTCCTTTCTTTCTATCTATGTTGCCCATATCTTTCAGAGTTGTAATAAGGTGGTTGCCAACTTTAGTTTTTCCTATATTCACTCATTCTCCAACTTCCTCAAGTTCATCCATTGTCCCACTTTCCACCCCCACAAGGGATGCAACTTCACAAAAGCAAGTTTCAACAAAATCCAAAAGTTGACGGGGAAGGATGTGTGCTTATATATACCAGCTCGATCTAATAAATGCATTTTGTCTTGTGTAATCTCTGTGTACATGTGGGCATGATCTTCAAGCTTGCGCAGGCGAGCTGTTGACAGATGCCAAAGAGCGAAGGCCGAGTATGTTGTGAGTGTTTTCCATATATAAGAGAACCCTTGAAAGCTAAAGCCAAGACACAAGAAAACAGGAAAGTATATATAGCCTTGGTAGTTCCGCCCAAAAACAGGAAAACTCGGAAAGGATATATAACGTCCGTAGTTCCGCCAAGAAACAGGAAAACTAGATGCCTCGGTAGTTCCGCCTAGAAACAGGGTAACTTGGAATGCATACAGATATATGCCTCGGTAGCTCCGCCAAGCAACAGGAAAACTTGGAAAGCATATGTACCTCAGTAGTTCCGCCAAGAAACGGGAAAGCTTGGAAAGTACAAATACCTCGGTAGTTCCGCCAAGAAAAAGGAAAACTTGGAATATGTATATATACCTCGATAGTTCCGGACATCTTTCTCATGCGCAATTTTCAGCTGTTCCAAAGCAGTGATTCTCTCCTCTTCGGTAAAGCGTCGACCTCCCGCAGTCCTCTCCGCTAATTCGCGGCCACCAAAACTCAATTTGGTGTGCCTCCCGAACGAGATTCTTCGCTCGTCTATAGAGAGTGGTGTCTTGCGTATGTCTCTTGCACCTTCAGCAGCAGTACTCATTGAAAGAAAGTAAAGCAGGAGTAGTCTATGTAGCAGGATAATGTTCATTGGAAATTGGCAACCTCAGCGCTAACAAAAGAAAAAGAGACGGCATTTGATGGCAATAAGATCCCCATCAGTAAGCACTTCTGAATTGTTTGTTCATGATAGATATGTTTGAAGAGCATTTTTTGAATTGCGTGATTTTTCACTGTTTTGCAGATTGGATGTTTAGACTTCTTGCTCTGAAAGTATGCAAGTAAGAAAATAATTAGCTAGGTGATCTAAGTCTAGAGATGTAGAAGACGTCCTCCTCCTATACCCTCCTGGAAATCCCATTGGACCGCGGACAAGGAAAGCTTACTTGCAGCAGGAGGGCGACAAGTATTAGCGTGAATACTAGATTTCTTCATCGCCACAACAGGAGCAGGCACCTTGGTTTTATCGGGGAGCAGTCCATGCTTCAACCGCGACAAATGCATTTGCGTGACGTTCTCGTGGAGCTCCAGCAAGGCCCGGCCTCCTGAGATCGTAAGCAAGCTCCCTTGCTCTCGACCTTCGTATTAGAGAGAAAAAAGCAACACAAAGACGGCCAAATCAGAACATGAGTTGTTCATCGGGCCTAAACCAAAGGATGGTGCTGTATTGGGCGAGAAAGAGTGTTTTTCAGAGAGATGGTACCTGAAGAAGATTGCTGCTGTTGAGGTGTATCCGAAGAGCTGACGAAGCTCTTGGAGCGTGCAATGAGGGCGACGGCACGAGCATGCAAGCCATCCACTGCCCGCTGAGTGGTAATCCTTTTGGTGCTTACGTACAAAGATCGTGGAGTATTTGCCTGTTGCTTCATAATCCATTTCAGACTCTTAATCTCCCCATCTTCTCACACACGAAGGAGCTCCAGAATGCAGTTCGAACCAGAATACATAATATCGAGCAGTTCAAAGTCACTGCTTCAAATTTGTTGTGAAGGCCCCTTTGGTTTGGTAAGCTTCCCAAAACCTTTCATCAGCAATGAGAGAGAGAGAGATGAAAAACTTGATTGCATGCATCATCTTTGTGTGTGAGTCAGTCAGGCTCAAGCGACCTGTGTGTGGATTGTAGGTACGAGCGAAGTTGCTATAGTGGTGAAAGAGAGAGTAGAGATGATGCACAAGAAACCAGCATTCCGACCAACAGGTGTGCACTTGGGTTTTGATTCTTCAAATCTGATTTTGTTGCTTCAAATCTGCTTCAAAGTGTCTGACCCAAAATCAAATCCCCCTTGTATAACAAGCCGCTCATCGCTTAACTTGGCTTTGCCCGTTAATGGCAGATTCAAATTAAAAACTTCCCTTATTATTATGGCCTTTGATATTTCATAAGTTGCTAGCTAGAGTGTCATGAAAAACTTACAGGTTTTTAAGTGCAGGGTAAAGCCCTAGGATGGGAGCATTCTCAAAATATGGGGCCGAGGAGAAGCCGATAGCTGAGTCCAGCCCCACAGTTTGGGAATGTACCTCACCGATGGGCTTTACATACCGTCAAGCACAAGGCAAAAATGATTTTCATAAAGCCTGCTGGCTTTCAGAGTTGATGAATTGTGATGGGTAAAGGTACCTACAAGTACACTGCAAAAAAACCAAGCCAATTTTTACACAGGAGACTAGGTCCTATCTTTCAAACCTTCCAAGGTTGTGGAGGCCTTCCAAGGTTGTGGAGGCCTTCCAGATGGCCTATTAGCCCCATGACAGGATACCTCAATTGTTCTAAGGTTCAAAAAGATAGGGCCTTTTCCTATGCATGCATATTGACAATTGATTTTTTGGGTGGTAAATTTTAGTTGATTTGGGAAGTTGTTAATTTTTCTTAAACGTGTTTTTTTGGTGCAAAATGTGGTTTTCTCTGGCAAAACTACAACACTTTTTTTTAGAAAAAGAAAATTGAAAAATTAATAATGGTACCTAATAATAGAGTTGGTAGTAAACAAATTGCGATTTGTTTATTAGTCCAAATGATAAATACAACAAAGAATTGCCATATTTGCAAATGGATGAGAAGACCTGATTCAGCTCTTCATCCACTCTCCATTTGTTTTGTGGAAGAGTCTATGTTCTTCTCCCACCCACGTGGTTCTTGCACGACGACCCGCATTCTTATTTTCGTCACCCCTCAGCACTATCTCCCACCCAATTTTGGGTTTTTGTGGAGCTGAGCAACCAAAAAACTATGCCTTGGAAAAAAAAAAAAGTCGAAACCATCAAAAACAATGTCCATACGTTTTTTCAAACGTGTATGGCATTCATAAAACATTTCAAAATAAGATTACAACTTCTTGATTAGTGTGTCTAATTAAGATTTAGGGTTTCTTAAGGTGTTACATGGTTTTCTTACTCGTTTTCTCCTTCCTCTTTCAACTTGATGTGTGTTTTTCGTTTTTTTTCTCACTTGATTTGGATTCTTTTTGATGTTATGGAGATTGAAGGTGAGTACATAGTGAAGTGATAGGCCTTAGAGCATAATTTTGTGTTTGTTTTTTACTTTATTTATCATTCTTCTTCATAAAGGTATGTGTGGTTTAGGGTTATTATATTTTTCTTTTCTTTTTTTAATTTGTTTTTCATTTCTTATTATTCTATCATGGTGAAGAGAAATGCACATGGAAGAAGAGGTGGAAGGAGAGGTGTGGGGAGAGGTGGAAATATGAAGTTTACAAGAAATGAATGTGCAAAGCAAGCAAGAAGATTGAAAGCAAAAAATGAAAATAAGGAGAATGCGTAAGCCAATGCTCTTAGGAGGATCAACCAAATGATAGAAAAAACATATGAGATTGAGAATTATTTTTTTTGAAAAGACCCAAAGAGTTCAGAGAGGACATTGCAAAGTATGAGTTGGTGAACAATGTGAAAGGTGGGTTTCTTCCATGCTTATGCAACTTATGTACTAAGCATAAGAGTTTTCTCATATGGTTGTGTGACAAGCTTCACATTGGTTTTCATCTCTCATTCAAGAAAGCTTGGATTCATTGGAAATTGCTAATGTGGAATGGACAAATATATATTTAAAGGTAAGTTTTAATTACTTAAATGCTAAAATTGAATGTTATTGTTTATGTGCATGAATGTTTGATTTCAATGCTTATTTATTTGATCATTGAAATGTGATCACATACTTAAATTAAATGTATCCATATTTACATGTTTATAATGTTTATATGTTATATGTTTGAATAGAATGTAATATGAATGTTTAGATATTTAAATAATTTTAATAGTTATAATGTTTGAATATTATGTATAATAAAATTTCATGTTTCATGTGTAAAGGATATGTGGAAAAAACATATATTTAATTGAAACATATATATTGATTTTATGTTTGAGTACAGTGATTGGGTATACCACAATGTAATATGGGACAATGAAGTGGCATGGAAAGAACTGAAAAAAAAACGCATGTTTAAGTGAAAGTTGATGGATCTTATTTCAGAACATAATGTTCAATTGTGAAAAAAAGGAAGAAGGTGAAGAAAAAGATGATGGATCATGATGATGAAACAAAAATGAATGCAAGCAATAATAAGATGTTGAAGATGGGTGTGAATAAAAGAAGGGGCAAAAACCATGATGTGGGTAAAAGGAAGAAAAATTGCAAAAAAAATGATGAGGATTGGGTTTTTGTGACAAAATATTGAAACATTTTACTTAAGAATTTTTTTAACTTAAACTTTTTATTATGATGTGTCATATGTTTTCTAACACACATGTTGATTATAAATATTATAACACATGATGCATACACATTCAATAGTAAAAGTAACATTTAATCATACAATATATGAATATTGATTTTCATATAAACTTATAAAAATATTTTATATTCACACATAGGACCACAATTCAAAATGGACATCAAAATTTTAATGAAATATATATATATCACAATTGTTGCATTTTGTAGTTGGAATCTTTGGAAACATCACTCTCTTTTGTTTATTCATGGTTATCATCACATGTGATGAATGTAAATTGGCTTTTGAATGCGGTGTAGACAATGGACATTCCATTGACTTTGCTAGATCTTGAATTGAAATAGCATTTTGGGAAGCAAAGAATCCTTTGTGCTTGAATCCGATTTTCCATCTTGCATGATAAACATTACTTTGCATATCTTAAATAGATCCATGTGTAGGCACGTCAATTATAATTGGTTATTCAAAGGTAAAAGGTTTTCATAATGTTTTTTAAAAAATTTCAAATTTTGAAAAACGTGTTGAGCTCTTTCTAAAATGTAAGTCTCAACTATTGACTTTAACCATATGAACTCTAGTTCCAAATCTTGAATTGTGCCATGGATGGCACTAACTAGCTCTTCACAATTGTTTAAAGGTTCATCTACATGGGAGCTATTAGGGCAATTGATATCATTCATGGATTCATGTACTAAACCCCCGATGGTATAACCATCATTTGGAGGCTAATGAATTGCACATTGTTCCAAAAATTGAGGATAATGTGACTCAACAATAAATTGCACTATAATAATGTGCTTACAATTCATAATATTGTTACAACAAGTGCAAAAGAATTAATGTAAATAAACATGATACTATACAATGGCATTTGTTTCACTTAGTAAAATAAAAAGTGATTGTTGCCCATTCAATACTTTGAATATTGAATCCCCATGTTCTTCATATGTTTTCACAAGTCATTCTCCTCTAACCAATTTATGCTTATGATTTGCATCATTGGCTCTTTTTGCATATCTTTTGGAATCACCTACACGATAACAATATATGCGATTTTAGTTGATTTTTAGATAATCATATGCAAATTACAATTTTAAAAAAATTCAATTATATATTCATTTATGTATTACTTGTTTTTGTTTAAATGATCCAATAATGTTCAACCTCCAACTCAAGTACCATCAAATGCACTCCCCATAATGGTCAAAATGAAGTTTCTAATAGCTCAATTCATTTTTCCTCCAAGTAATGTGTACTTGATCCATTTTTGATGGCAATCAATAAGATTTGTGAATAATTTCTTATCCATGTAATTTGAAAAACATTCACCTTGTTGTGTCTAAACAACATGTGCATGTCAACTTTCAATTATTATATTTTTAATGTATTAAAAAATCTTGAATGCATAACAAATTTTTAGTATATCAAAAAAAAATGACAAATAACAATTGGCTGTAGTTGAACAATGGTGGGAAATGTAAACTAGGTGCCAGTTTTTATATGTACTCATATTTTTTCATGTGTGAAAAAATGGTGATATATAGATAATATTGTTCACACAACGTGGGTATTTTATTGGTATTTTTTATACATTGATGATTATCTTATAATAACCATAAACTTGAAAACATAACCTCTTGTCCATGTATTTTGAAAAACAATTCTCACCCTTACTATATTTAGACATGCACAACAACTTTCAATTGGTCACACATGTGAGTAGTGTATTAATATTTTTTGATACATTAACATCTTACAATAACAATAGACATAAAAACATGTTAGCCCTTTTTCCATGTATTTCAAAAAAAAATCTTGTCCTTGTTATATTTAAACATGCATGGTAGCTTTCAACAAAAAAAATCCTTAATGTATTAATAATCCTAAATGTATCAAAAAACATGTGGCATATAACAATTGAAGTTTTACAATTGAAAAGTGATAGGAAGTGTATTCTAAGTGTCAATTTGAAAAATACCAATATATATTCACCCATGAATAATAAATTGATATTTTTAGATACATTAATAACTACCATAAAATAACCAAAAACCTAGAAATGTGGTAGCCTTTCATTCATATAATTTTTAAAAAAATTCTCACCTTTGCTTACAATACATGTGTATCATGAGATTCATGATGATAACACAACATAATGCATAATGGCATGATGCATCAATACATTGTGATTTCAATATGTTGCAAAATAAAGCAAAAATTATCATTGTTACCTACAGTATTTATTAGTAGGTGAAAAGTATTTTCACTAACAATTTTGTTGTTTTTACTCATGTGCACATATTTTCAACTTGGGGCAAGATGCCCACTAACATTGAAAAGGGTATAAATATGTAGGCATTGGTAATCATTTTATGTTGGGGGACCAATACTTTGTCAAATCCTATGCAAACAGTACATGTGCAAATTAGCAAAATATTTAATCTATACCAAAATCAAAATGCAAGGAATTCTACAAAAAGAATTCAATGTTGTGACTATTTTGACAAATCAAAAGTTGGAAAATACACAGCCTATGCAACAAACCCTTGTCTAGCAATTAACAACTCTTGTTAATAATTTTTCTATTTTCAAGTATGTGATATAATTATGGACATTATGGTCAAATAATGTAATAAAATGATGTAAGTTTTGTCATTTACAACATTTTGAGTTATCTTTGGTATTTAAACACTTTGCTAATTTTATGAATGTTCCAAGTTATTCATCAATCAAGGAGATCCCTCAAGTACTTCAATTTCAACCAATCAAACACAAGAGAAAAAGGTTAGGTACACAAATTATATATATTTTTAACCTATTTTAATAGTGCAACCTTGCAAGGCTGAAGAAGGTGGTTTTGGGTTGGATGAGTTGCATAAAGCCCATCTTGAGAAGGAAGTAGTACCTTTATTACCACAAAGGGAAGAGGTTTTTAGTGACATTTGCTCTATGGAACTTGAGGTTAGATTTTTGCTTATGGACTATTTTTCTTTGCAATTTTGTTTAATTCACAATAAACATCAAATTTGATGGAGAAAACCTCAACTTAATGTGTATTGCATTGGAGTTGAAAAAATATGACACTTGTCCCTTTTCCACTATTGTGAGCATATTTTTACCAATTGCATTGTATTAACTCATTGTTAATATGTGTTTGTACGTTGTATCCTATTATTGTGTTATAAAGACTCATAGAGTCCACCTCCAAAAGGACACCCTAAATATGATATCAAAAGGAGGCCTTCCACCATGTTAACTTTAGGTACTATCAAATCTTATTTTGTTTTGCCCGAGAATTTTCCAAATATGACAATGTTTACAGACATGTTTTTATAGTAGCAAGTCAAAGGTTAAGTAATGTGAATGCCAAATTATCAAAGGTATATGAGATGTGGCGTTTCAATGAGGTTTTGCTAAGAGCTCCAATTAGTGCAAAGAAGGTTTATGCTCCAAACAACAACCATGATTGTCGTTTCTAGATTTTTTTTGGTAAATTGTTTACACAAACTCAATTTTAAGGTGTGTTTTATGTTTTCAAAGTTTATGTGATACCAAAAGTATACAATGTAACATGTTTCATATTATTGAAAAACAACATAATTGATGTTAAATGAAGCTCAAGCCATTGTCAAATGTAAATCTTGAATTGTTCAACTCGAGAAATGGAGCAGCAAGAATATTCAACCCCATCATGCTGGAAATCTTTTAGCCACGAAGGTTTCCATGATATATAAGAAGCACTTTTGATTTGAATGCCCCCATAATTATTGTAATGGAACTTGCTTTAGCATCCACACCCAGATCGAGTCCATCTTACCCTGAACCATTTCCTTCAACTTAAATTTAGTTTCTTGAGTTGAATGGATGGACACTAATTGCTACCCAGATATTCCAACCAAGTATGGTAATTCACATAAATGTCAACATGGGTGTTTTCCAAAAAATATATTCAAAAACCTTTCATCGCACTATTTATTACTTGTGAAATTAATGTCACATGAGAGCTCATTGAACAATAGGTGTATGCAACAAAACGTTAAATGGAATTGACCACCTATTCTTGTAATAATCTACATGCAAATGGTTTCAACTTTCTTACCAGTTTTTCTTTGTCCACATGCTAAGGAAGTAGGGTGCAGCACGAATTGCTGCCACCCATAGTGCTAGAATAGTAAAATGTTGCCGCAATAATCTCCTTGCAGCATCTTCATCATCTGGTTCAAATGATGAACTTTCCAAAAATGTGCCCATGTTGGGCTGCTTTGTAGAATATCCAAATATTTTCATTATATTTTAGGCCCAATGACATACCATGTAGCAAAATTCCAAACATTCATGAGACATAACCTCAAGCTTTTCCACCTAATCCTTCCATTTAGAATGCAACTATGTCGTTTGGTCTAATTACGAGGAGTTCAAGAGGTGCAAATCAATTGGGCATGTGAACAGTTTGCATCCCATCATAATCCAATATTGAAATGGTGGGTTTTTCTAAAAGAATTGTTCACCAATATGACACTTTCCACACCTTCCATATTGGTAAAATTGAAAACATTTTCATCAAAACTACTTTCATCATCAAAATACACTAAGATATGTAATTGATGCCAAATTTCATGATGACAACCATGTGGCACTTTTGGGAGAAGGTTTTCAGTCCATGCCTTCAATGCATGGAATTGACACAAAAGTACTTTTGCGATGATTTGTTCACCCCCAATCACTCCATCTTTCCAACAATGAGGATTTCTACTCACCGTTGCCTTGGTGACATGCAAAATTATGAGGTGCTTGCTGATAACAATGCTCAATGGTCTAATTTTTTCAATCGCTTTAAACATGATTTCAAAACAAATTTCAACTGCATATCCTTCTTGACCTGATTTTTTGTCCTTAAACATAACATGTAAAAAATTGGCATTCCTTGACCATATTGATTTGGAACAATAGCTGCATACAATGGTAGGTCATATATTGATTGGTTTTCAAAGTAAAATCTAATGCCCATGATTGCAGTTTTTTCTCATGAAATTGTCTTGTATACCAATGACACATGGACACTTTCAAAAGTCAACATGAAAAGGAGAATACTCTTGATAAAAAATAACCTTCTCTTGTTTTTGCATGTTAAGAGTACTTCATCCTTGTGTAATGAATATACATTATATTTGGAACATTAACAATTTGATTAGATAGATTCCAAATAAACATCACATGACAAAACAAAATTATATCAAGAATTGATGAAAATCATTATGCACATAATAAATTCTTAAGTATGTTCAACATAATAATAATTCTTGCATTTTCCTCAAATGGTGCATAATAAAAACTCCACTTCTTTTGGAATAAGAAAAAATCCGTATGTGACACATTCCAAAGTATTAGCCCTTTATTTTATCTTCTCTTATTTTCAAAAGGATGCAAGGGCCACGGTAGATGTACTCACCATTCACTTTAAATTTTTCATAGCATAAATGATTACCATTGGTTGCACAAGTAAAAAGAATAAATCGTTTTCAAATTTGGGAACCTATCCACTATGTACAGTGTGAATAAAAATTGTAATTTCTTCACCTTTGTTCCTTATAAAATGTTCACCATTCACATCTTATGTACCCAATCTAGATACAACCACTTTTTCATAAACTCACAATCACACTTTATCGAAGTTCTTAATCTACAATGTGAAATTGTCTCCTCCACATTTATTGGAACTTTCTTCCGGATGTGTTTTTTCTCACCCCTATGACACCCCTAATATGTAACTTGGATATTCTTCCAAGTGTTGATCCTCTTCAAATGACAACAAATCTGGATATTTAATGCACAATTCATTGAGTCCATTGTCTAAGGTGTTGCGTGGCACTCTCATTTTTTCATCCCAAAAGACTAATTTTTGTTGACATGTATTGCAACATTTGAGAAATGATGCAACAAATGTTTGTGGGATGCCACCACACTTAGGATCAATACTCCAAGAATGTTGTCTTATTTTAATTGTAGCATGAAGAGGTAAATGTTTATCGGTATTTGAAACATGGGCAACTTGTATGATAGTTGTCTAATCTTTTGAACAAGGTATTTGTCTTTTCATGTTTTTTTTTACAATCCAACTTTAAACCATGAGAAAACAAGGTCAATATCAAGATTTTTTGGAGATTAATCCACTATTTTACAATGGCAAGAAAATCATTATCAATTGGACGTACATGGCTTTGTGATTTAAGGTGGAACTTGGGATCAACTTCAATGATAAAAGTGTTTTGTCATCCTCCAAACATTTCATCATAAGGTCAATACATACCATGGTAAATTCAATCAACTTAACATTATGTCCAAAAGTTGAAGGGGTAGAAGACTCATTACCACATGAAGGTGGCTTGGAGTTGAGAACATTTTCCACAATTCCATCTTGTTCTCCATCTTTTTCAAAATGCATGGTCTCCACAACTTCTTCATCAATATCAATGTTTGAATCAAAATTGAAAAGACAAAACTTATGCTTCATCCATATTTAAAACTTCTTCAAAAGCATTGTTCAAGATATCCTCCAAATATGGAACATGATCCAAGGCCTCATCAAAATCAAAAAGATTTTTAAAATGCATTCTTTGATTCGCCATCTTCAATGGAAAATGAAGATGTGAAATATGAAATCAAAACATCATGAACCTTACACCCTAAACCTTAAATCTTATGAAAGAATGAAATTTTATTTTCTAAATATTCTTCAAACATTAAAAAAATTCCAAATTTTCAAAAAAAGTCAATGGGGAAAAAATGAATCATTTGATCTAACATTTTTATCTTTCGTCTAAGTTTGTACCATCCATGTCTGTTTTTTTTAAACTTGCACTCTCTAAGCTTATATTAAACTAATATTCTCTAAGCTTGTACTAAGCTTTACTAAACTTGTACTCTCTAAGCTTGTATTCCTTAATTTGTTTTCTTTCTTTGAACTTGAATTCAAAACATTTTAAACATTGAATCCTAAACTTTTTTGGTTAAGTCCACCTCCACAAAACAATACACAGACATCAAAAGCAAAACTAGTTATGACCCCCTACATGTTTGCTAAAACCTAAAATCATACTTGCACAGCTACTATCTTAGGGCAATAATAAATTTTTATAAATAAAAAGCAACAACAATACAAACAAATTAATCAATTAAAAATAAATTTCATTATGATTTTTATTATTAAATTTTCATCAAAGCCTTATTGAAGTTTTTAAAATAACATCAAATTAATTTTTCTAATCATAACTCAAAAAAAAATTTATTAAAATTTTTATTTATTTTAAAATTGACATGTATTATTTTAATCAATTTTTGCATAATCTTTCAAATCTATTTTTTAGGAATCTCATTTTAACAAAATTTAAAAGAATTGAAGCTAATTATTTGTATGTTTATCAAACAAATTTCATCTTAAAAATTAGTCATATGAATTTCTTTTTACATTTCATAGCAATATGAAACCTTGTGATTAAAAAAAGCAAGTGACAACCCAAGACAAATAAAATGATATTGAGGCATGATTAAATGAGTTACCCAACACTCATATTTTGAGAAGAAACCCAACAAGTAAGTAGATGGGCAGACTTCAAAACAACCCATCGATTGGATGGGTGCACCCAAAATCTACACATGCACCTCCACTAACTTAGGACAATGAAAAATTGAAGAAGAAAAAAAAATGAATCACATGAAGTCAAGTTGGGAAGGAAGAAAAAAACATGCATCAAACTGACAGAAGAAAAAGAAACCTACACAAAGAAAAACACACAAGCATTTGGAAAACCCTAAATTTTAACCCTAATAAAAAAGCCCTAAATCTTATTTAATAATATTAAAAATATTAAAAAATCCATATATTTTGAGTCATGTTATACAAATATTCTTCCAAATGTCATACATTTTGTAAAAAGTGAAAATAAACACTTGAAAAATCCTAAACCTTACTTAGACAATAGACACACTAATTAAGAAATTCTAATCTTATTCCGAAATATTTCTGCGCCATACACTTTTGAAAAAAAGTATGGATTTTGTTTTTGACGGTTTCGATCTTTTTTTTCTTTTTCTGGGCAAGGCATAGTTTTTTTTTGTTGCCCGACCCGGCAGAAACCCAAAACCGGGTGGGATATAGTGCCCAAGGCTCGCCGCCTCTCTCTCTCTCTCTCTCCTCTCTCTGTGCACTCGGTCCTCGTCTTCCATCTTCGAGCTCCTGCTGCTTCGAGATCTGCTTCTTCTACATTTCGGTAAACGATTTTGCCATTGGGTATCTACCGGAATCCCTGTTCTCGCACTCTGCATTTTCCTTCTTTGGGTCGCATTTTCAGCTGGCAAGTTGTTGTTGAGATTGTAGATAGATTCTTTCTTTCTTTCTTCTTTGAGTACACTGTAGTTGATGCCAGAACCGCAACTCTAGAGACAAGGAATTTGACTCTAGAGCGTCGCATTCACAGCTACTATAAGGGGTGGGGGAGGATCAAAGACGACACAGTACTGACTCTACTGGACCGTCTCCAATAGATCCAGGGAAGAAGAAGAATCTCGCATCGAAGAGGAACAAGAGATTGGATCATCGTGGATCTCAGAGATCACCCTCTCAGTGCTTGCCCGTTTTCTTCAACCTTCAAGTTTCTTTGACAAGATGGATGTAAGTGCAGTGGTATTTTCTTTTCCCTTTCTTGAAATGGGACATTCCCTTTCCAATCCGAGAAGCAACAAGATTCTTCATACTTAAAAGCGAGAGAGAGAGAGAGAGAGAGGTTTGATGATGATACACAAAATGCCGGTATGATGGATGGTTGCGGAAGGAGATCTGGAATGTATGGGAAGGCATTTCGTGATAGTGTTTTCTTTCGCAGGTGTCTGCTCCCTTCATCAAGAACATCCTGCTTTTGGATGATGAAGGGAAGCGAGTAGCGGTGAAGTACTACTCTGACGACTGGCCAACTCTGGCTTCCAAGCTTTCGTTTGAGAAATCCACTTTCACCAAAACTCAACGAACAGGTGCTCGTGCAGAAGGTTTGGGTTTTCTTTCTCATTATAGAGACAAATCCCTCTCTTGGTTTGCTAAAAACCTCTCTTGCTGGACATGAAGAATGTGCACACTTTCACACACAGAATCTGACCTAATCTGACCTAATTCTAGAATATCAATTTAGAATTCCCAGTTTTCTTTTGTAAGTGGATCAGAATGTTTATTATTGGATTAGTGATTCTTTTCTTCCTTCAGTTGCAGTGTTCAGTTTGTTGCAGCAATTCTGTGAGCAACAGGCAGATAGTTATGGCAAGAAATCTGTCTGTTCTCCGTAGGTTCTGCACCTCTTCTTTCTTCTCGATATGCATTGTAATGCTCAGTAAATGCCTTCAACAAATTTTGGGATGTGTGTAGATGTGGACATTGTCATCTCTCCTCTGTTAATGCACGCCAAAGGAGGGGGGGTAAATCTTTGGACATAAAAAATTTCCATGGCAGACTTTGTATACTAAGTTTTTTCAATGTGGAAAATTGCAGCTGAGATTGGGATGTTTGATGGATACATTGTGGTCTACAAGTTCATCTCCGACCTCCATTTTTATGTTACAGGAAGTGATGATGATAATGAGCTCATATTGGCTACTGTATTACAAGGATTCTTTGATGCAGTTTCCATGCTCCTCAGGTTTGTGAAAACTGTCTGATTTTTTTGCAGTGCTTTAAAGCAATTCTTTCTATGATCAAGATTTATGCAAATTTGATTTCAACCTTGTAGAAGGGTTTGCTGGGAACTTTTCCAAAGTCAGTTTACTGTGTTGATTTGTTTTACAGAGGCTTCCTAAGGCTTCCTTGCCAAGTGCAACATTAGCAATTTCCATGGATTTTGGTGGATTGGCTAACTGTTCATGTTTCATTCCTTCAGGAACAACATGGAGAAGAAAACTGTTTTGGAGAACCTGGATCTGGTCCTTCTCTGCCTTGATGAGATTGTAGACAGTGGGTAAGTGCTTCTACAGGTTTTCATGGGCACTGGAGTAACTTTTGGAAGATACATATCAGTGTATAGGCAGTGCTTTCTGGCACTGAACACTGCAGTTCCTGGGTATTGACAGGCATCCATGACAAAGTTCATTTTTCTGGTAGTATACTGACAGAATTTTTTGAATGGATAGCACTAAATCTATGGACATGCTGATATGCTGTGATTTGATTCACAAACCAAGTTCACGGATGCATTTTTTTTCACCAAAAATTGGAGGGGAATATACAGATATTCCCTGTTGTTGTGCTAGGTTCATGGGCTGGTTTGGCATATGCAGGATCATATTGGATTCGGATGCTGACACAATTGTTGGTAAAGTAGAAATGCATGGAGCTGATGCAGATGTTCCCCTCTCAGAACAGGTAGGTCTCATCAGAGTTGATTTGACTCCATGTTTCATCTTCACTCATGCTCATTGAGCAAGTGCTGCTATTGTCCAAGTTGCTAAATTTGCACTGGTGAATTTTTATGTAATGCAGACAATTTCCCAGGCATTGGCAACAGCCAGAGAGCATCTGGCAAGATCTCTGCTCAAGTAGATAATTTGGAGATACTAGAGCAACCACTTTTGGGTATTTATATAGATGCAGGCAACCTTCAAAATATCCTGTGGAATAGCCACTTCAGTTCCTGCATCTTTCCAGGACAGTGGCCTCAGTATGAGTGGGATCTAAATAGGTGAAGTTTAAATCATGGGGTGTTCTTGATGGCTCATTCTGCATCCTTGCCCATTTCTTCAAATTCTTAGTGAACTCCTTGTGTGTGTCCTGTGTTTCCATGCGGGTGTGCAAACTGCAAACCTCCAAAATACATCTGCAATTTGAGTTTAGAAACAGTTCAGTAACATCTACAGGTAGAACATGAATGACTCAGTGAAAATCATATAGGTTTCCCTCTTGGGTTCTCCATTTCCCATGCCCTGTTTGTTATCAGAAAAGTCAACTGTCTGGTAGATTGTAGCATTTTGAGATGGTAAGCAGAACAATAACATACCTTTTCAGGATATTGCTTTGTGTTCATAGATTGGTAACAACTTAGGTATTGCCTGTTGCATTATGTATTGCAAGTTGGTTTCAATGAAAGATTCTCTTTTGAACACAAGGATTGTCTGGCACCCTTCACTTGCATCAAAGAGTATTGCAAAATAGGGTAGCATAGTAGTGTGCTGTAATGTATGAAATTTAGGATCTTCCTGTCCTGAACTGGGACTAAGAATCTTGGACTATTCAATTTCCTCCAGAACTTTTGTCTGTACCTCTTCAATTTCTTCAGCATGTGTCTCCTCTTTTTTTCTTGTTGCACATGTGAATTTCCATCCCCCCACAAGTTCATTTGGGAAATTTTAGACAAAGGTTTGTCCATAAAACCCTTCTCACCTCAATCTTTGGTGGCGTTTGGATTCATGGCCCTTGGGAGTTATAGCCTGGCCTTGAAAATTTTGTTTTGTTGGTGAGCTCAAGTAGTGATACAAGTTCAGGGTTTTCTTTCCCAATTTTGTGAGGTAGGGTAAGTTGGCCCATCACCAAACACAAGCCTGTGACCAAAAACGTTCATATAATGCAAGGGGAGGCTTGTAAGAAAACACATGCAAAACCTCATGAGCAAGATAGACCTCACTCTAACCTTCGACCAAGGAGAATTTTTTTTGCTTTGTCATAGGTGTAACCTTGTTGGTAGATGTACACAAAACCACCCACCTTAGAGTGTGATAGGGGTTGGTGGTGGGCAACAAGGTGACCACAAAAATGAGAAAAAGTAAACATAAAAATAAAAGGCATGGAACAAAATATTATTTTTTGTGTTTGGTAATGGGTAGAAGGTGGGATGGTTTTAGAAAACCCCAAGTTTGAGGATAATTTGAAATAGTTTGGTGAGAAATTCTATGTGACATTAAACAACACACAATTGTCCATAAATGTGACAACACCAACAACATTCCATTGCACAACTTTGGATCCCTAACTAAACATTACACATGCATCCCATAGATGCTCACATTAGCACATGAATTGGGGTGGGGTGAAGGGAGGACTTCCAAATTCCCATGCATTTTGAACACATTGCATTCCCATCTAGAAAAAAGTGACCAAAAGGACTAGCCAACACAAGATAAGGAACATGTTCCACCTCATTCTCATGTCCAACTAACAAAAATACAATTAAGGGTTAACATATGCAACCCAATCAATATTATAGGCAAATGGACCAATGAAGCTTTGAAGCAAGCCATGGATATTGTTGAAATTGAAACAACATCATTAAGCAAGGCAAGTATACAACACCATACCCAACTGCGTTGGTAATGCAACCATAAAATGTCTACCAAGATTTGATATCTTCAAAGAAAAGAGGTTGCATGATGACTACATACAACATTAACCAAAAACATGCATAGCTATGTAAACAAAACTGTGGAATATCATTTCCTTTGCAAAATGTGATTTTTTTAATTTTTAAACAATTTAAAAGGTCAATACCATGCAAATTTCCTTAACCAATAGGTATTTGCTAGTGTTAGATGGGCACAAATTTCATATCACCTTATAGGAAGTTGAACAAGCACATGAATTTAAGCTAAACACGATCACTTTACCTTCGCATACATCCCATGCACTTTAGCCTTTAAATGTGGCTTTCTTCAAACCTTTCAAAACAACTTTCAAAAGAAAAAAAGATGGTGCAATGGCTAGAAGCAATTACGATAAACCAAGTAAGATAACCCTAGCAAGGTGGGTAGACAAAACCCTAGACTAAGAATTAATCAAGAAAAATATAGTATCAAGGTTTAAAGTTATAGGGATTTGGTCTTTAAATTTAAGGCCATGGATGAAAAAACAAACCTTAATAACTTGTACACATCTATGAATGTGAGGGGGTAAAAAGGGATGGTTACATATCAAATGAGGAGGAAGATGACAAAATATAATGGGGAAAACAAAGTTAATCAACACAACAACAACAATGGACATTCTAAATCATGGAATGCATGTTGATGATGCGTTTCAAGATCACCCTAAATACTATGTAGATATGCCTATGACCATTGCAAGCATGGATCAAGGAGTCGCAACAAATCCAACAAATGTGTTCATGAACATAAACAAATTTACGTTGGATGTGAAAATTGAAACCAAGAATTTTGAACACCTAACCCAAGAAACATTATCAACCAACAAGTTCTTGTCATTACCACATCTACTTGCAAGAAAAACCCATAGTAGAAAACCATTAGTTGACTATTCACAAAACCATGTTGTGACTTCATGTCAATACTTGAACATTATGCAGTAGATGGCAATGGAAATTAGGGAGGTACTATAGAAAAAATCAAAGAAAACAGAAGGAAGGAAAAGCAAGAACAACAACTAAAAAAGTTACGAATTCGTTGACTATCATTGAGAGGGTAGCTTGTAAGGAACTTGTGGGCAAACAAATTTTAAAACAATAATGAATAATCTTCATGGCAGCTTGGTCTACTAATGCAATCAAAAACATAAGAAATAAATTTCACCAAATTTTTCAAGTTGGATTATGAGCTCACCCATTTGGTTACAAGGATCTAAACTTTGGGTGGACAACAAAGGCTCATAAGCAGGCCAAGGAGCAAGCAAAGGTTCACATGCAAATAAGAATGGACATTTGTTAAATAAAAGGTGGGAGGAAAGGTGAGGTTTCAAATAGTTATAACAAACACAAACATGAATACGATGAAAAGGAGTGAAAAAATGGGGTCTTGAAGTTTGGAGGACCACAAGTAGGCCAAAGATAATAAAGGATGTGGGTTTGAGGTTTAAAAGACCAACGAGCAGGGCTAAAAAAGGTTTGGGGAATAATGAATAGCCAAATGAAGAAGATTAAAGGAAAGGGTCATTGGCATAATGAGCAACAAGACAAAAAGGGTTTTGAAAAACAATGAACATGAACAAGATGAAAAGTATAGGAGCAGGTGAGCAAGTGCAACAAGATTAATGATTAAGACCTAGCGCCAACATTGTACAAACACATCATACAAACACCAACACAATCACATGACATGATTAGGAAGGAGGTGAGGTCTTGCAAACACAAAAAGGTAACTACAATGAAGATTACAATGACCATAACAACAAAGAATGGGGTGTTGGATACAATACTTAACTACAAAGTAGTTGCAATGAAAACCAAGTTGACCACAACAAGAAGAAGGGGGTGGCAAGACGATTTTTAACTACAAAGTAATTGTAATGAAAATCAAGGTGACCATATTGATGAAAAGGGGGGTGGCAAGGGGCAATGAAAACAAAGGCGACCATCATGATGAAAAGAACACCAATTAGCATCATTACAAATCATGATTTTTTAAAAGGTTTAAGGTGACTAATTTTTCATTTTTGACTAGTGGACATGTACATTTTGACTAAAGGCCAGGGGCTTGAATGACATATGTATTTTTTGATCGATCAATTTGACTATATACATATAATCAAGTTGTACAACTTTAACCAAAATGACCAATGATCTTTGATCAAGTGGAACATTTAATCAAGATGGCCAATGGGTAAAAATATAGTCAAAAGAGCCACCCAAATGAATGCACATTCCTCAAAATCACATTTTTGTATGTTTGAAAAATCACAAGGGAAACATAATAGTTTGGATTATCATTAAAAAAAATGGAATATTTTTCATTAATTACAAATTTTATATGCTCAAATCTTGACACAAAATTTTAAAATTGCATGTTCAAAACACTCAAACCCCAAGAGTGGACAATCTTTAATTTTTTTCAAACGTCTTTTTTTTCTACCAAATGTGCACCATTCCTTTTAAAACTTGGAAAGGATTTTAACATTGATTATTTAAAAGAAAAAGGATTTATTAAAAAAATTTATATATATATATATATATATATATATATAATTTGAACACATTTGGTTCAAACGTGTTTTTGACCCTGAACATTATGGATTTTGAAAAAGTGAGTTTAACAAAGTTTGTTCATATTTATGTGATAGAGGGCATGAATGCATAATATATATGATATAAAATCAATTTGTAGTCAGAATGTATTTATATCTAAAATGTAGTGTTAAATTAGATATTAAAATATTAAAATTTTAATTACAAACCAACACAAAAATGACACGTGTCATGTGCAATCCTTGAAAAAAAACTTTTACCTTGGTGCCCTTGGCTTCTTTGACCATGTTTTCATCCCAATGGTTTTTAGTCAAATACAACATGATCTATTACCCTATGTATATACCTCCTACCTATTTGCCCAACTATTTACCTAGCCAACTACTCACTTACCTATTACCCACCCACCCACCTCCCTACTATTTATTTATCAACTTATACATTTTCACTTACCTATAATCTACCTTCCTATTTGTATTTTTTCACCTTTTTACAACCTACCTACTTACCTACCCACCTACCTACATATTACTCATCTACTTATACACCCACTTACTTACTTAAGTTTAACCATTAAATGTAACCATTATGTTTAACCGCTAGATGTAACAATTAAATTTAGCCAAATTTTTGCCATTAGAATTAGGCATTAAGTGTAACCGTTATGTTTAGCCATTATATTTAGTATTAAGTTTAACCTAAATTAAACCATTAGATTTGACCATTAGGTTTAACTTAAATTTAACCACTAGGTGTAACCATTAGGTATAGCCTAAATCAAACCATTAGAATTTACTTTCTAAGTTTAGCTTATGTTTAACCACTATGTTTAATCAAGTTTTTGTCATTATGTTTAGCCATTAAAATTAGTCACTAAGTTTAACCTATGTTTAGCTACTATGTTTATCCAAGGTTTAATTATTATGTTTAGCCACTAGATTTAACCAAAGTTTTGCCATTAAATTTATCCACTATGTCTTGTCAATATTTAGTCATTATGTGTAGTGATTAGATTTAGCCACTAGTTTTAGCCATTAAGTTTAGTCATTATATTTTGTCAAGGTTTAGTCATTATGTTTAACTAATAAATTTAGCCACTAGGTTTAGCCAAATTTAAACCATTATATTTATTAATTAGGTTTTACTATTATGTTTTGTAAAAATTTAGTCATTATGTTTAGCCACTAGGTTTAGCCAAAGTTTAATGATTAGGTTTATCAACTATATTTAATCACTATGTTTTGCTAAGGTTTAATAATTAGATTTAGCCAAATTTTTGCCATGAAGTTTAGCCATTAAATCTATCAATCAACTTTAGCAACTATGTTTGATCACTAGATTTGATCAATAAGTTTATCCAAGGTTTAACCATTATGTTTAATCGCTAGATTAAAGTACTAAATTTAATCATTAGGTTTAACAACTTGATTTAACCATTAGGTTTAGCCATTAATTGTTGCCTACATTTAACCATTATGTTTAGTGAAGTGAAATACATGTCCAAAATACAAAACTTGATAGAAATTGAACACATTTGATGGTGAAGTCCATTGGTAAAGACTTGGTTTATCGTTGTGAAGGTTTTGGGATTTAATTTTTTATATTTGCAACCTATGTGCATGCTTAGAATGCTAAGGTAGGTAGGTTAAATAATATAATTCAGTGGGGTTAGGTTCAATAAGTTAGGCTAAACTAACACCTACCTACTTAAGTGTAATTTTTCAACTCACGTAGACTTATTTATTACCTACCTACCTACTTATCTACATGCCTATTAATTTTTTAAATAATAATTCAAAAAATGATTGTAATTGAAATATCAATTTGACCTAATTAAATAGTCCACTATCTATTAGTCAAATAATTGGTCATTTTGTTAGTCACTTTGTCAATCAAAACAACAAGGTCCAAATGGACTACCCAATCACACTAGCAAGTCCAAATCAACTTTTTCAAATTGACAAGGTGATCTTTTTTATGCCTATTATTTATAGCTATTTTTGGATTAAAATATCCATTAAAAAAACCATGAATTGGTACATGAAAGTATAAAATCATAAGACCATATGTCCTTTCATACTTACTTGGCATAAGATGGTGAAATATGTTAGCCATAGACACTTACTTTTTTTTGGAAAAAATCCATAAATTATATTTTAATGTATTGAATCCATGAGTATCATTTAAGTCAATGATCAACGATTATAAGTTCTTTGACTTCATTGCATAATATTGAAGAAACACATGTTTTGATATGCATTTAAATATATATTTTTGAAATGCAAGTATAGAAGGTACATGTCATAGTTCTGCAAAATTAAGTTACAAGTACATGAAAATAAAACATCAATTAGAATTATTATAGTTTCAAGTTGATGAAGGCCTAGTGTGTATGGATGTAGTTTCAACTTTTCATATTCTAGTCATAATCTATCAAAGTTTTAATGTAAAAGTAGTTTGGAAAATTTGAACAACCAACCAACTTAGAACATATTTTTCATCCATTTTTTTTTTATAAAAATCCTTTAAACTTTTTGTACAACTTACAATGAACTCAATGAAGTGCTATATGATTTCAAAATGCAATTTAAATAGGTTCTTAATATCATTTTTAATGTTAATGTTGAAAAGAGATTTTTTTGAAATTAAATTGTTTTAGGACTACCTTTTTGGGATACTTTATCACATTTGGACCCATGATCATTACAAAAAATTTCACCCATTTCCAAGTTGTAATTTAACCCATTGAATAAAAATGAACCTTATTTCAAAAGGACATTGTTGGTCCTGGGTTTTCTATTTTTTTGTTGATAACATAAATGTTGGACATTTGTCAACTTTACAATGTGCATTTATAATGGTTAAATTGATTAAAATTAGGGGTGTGAGATGTTTGGAGTTTTTTTTGAAAACAATGACCCCCCTACTTTGGGGGGCCATATCTTGGGCATGTTTTAACCAAAGAAATCAATCTAAAAGATAGCATAAGTGTCCAAAAGAGCCTTACAATCTATTTTTAGACCCCAAAACCAAAGAACCCCAATTGAGATCAAGAATTTCACCTAAGTGTTTAGAAATATTAAAATCGACGTGCTTACCTTAAGTGGATTTGCAGTTGTTTATAAAAGGACTTAGAAAAATTTGGCCATAAGGTCAAAAAGGAAAGTGGTAAGTTTTAGGAGCCATGTGGATTCCCCTTATAACTTACTTGGAAGGTCCAAGTGGCCTTGAACAACCTACATGCACTTGAATTTGGTCTTTGACTTTGGGACTATTTTTATAAAACCTTGTTAAATGTTATCATCACTATAACACTATTAGGGATGTTTGCATTCTTAGTTAATTCTAGGTTCAAGGGCATATTCGCTATTGTTAACCAAGCCAAGGTCATCGACAATGACCAAGACCCACCTTTGCATGAATTCTATTTCCAACCATTTTGCCATTTCTTCACCCATCTCAAACAATAGGTGGTCTTTCAACTACTTGAAAGTGCATCATGATTTTTAAAATTTTGATGTAGGCAATCCCCATTGCGAATTGGCTCCCATTAGACACCCACATGGCAATAAATAGGGGTTCTACAATTGTCATGATGTTTTTGTATGGGGCCCAAAATGAATCATCGTGGATGATGCACCCAATTTTACAATACCCATAAGATTTTCCTTGCCCTTTAAAGTGAACATATCACCTCCCATTTGAAATCAAACAACATGCAATCCAAGGCATGCCACACTTGCATTAGGCGTTCCCCATCATGAAGTTGGTTCCAAATGAAGTTAATATTTGAATGACCACTATGTGGTTTGACAAGTAGTCTTTGAACATTGCAAAAATAACATGTTTATATTTTACATAATGAGCAATTATTTTCACATCTACAATTGACTTGGAAATCCATTCCTATTTCGACCAATCTTTTAAGATTGTTGTCATGTGAGCAAAACATGTGCATACAAATGGGAAATTGTTCCACAAACAATTTGCTAGTTGATTGGTTCAATGTTGCATTGTTCGTACAAACTTGCATCACGTTTGTTGCACTAGAAGAAATCTTGTATTTTGCAATTAATCATTTTTGTGACTACATGTCACTATGCATTGTTTGGGACTAATATTGCAACTATTTACCACCCTTGTCAATTTTGTAACTGTATTGTGGCTATGCTACAATTACATTGTGACTATTGAAGGCTTCATCCTTTCATGGGGATAATTTTTTTAATTATATCTAATCATAAACAAACTTGTATGTCTTATTAATCACATTAGTTTTCAAATTTAATCACAACCTATTTGTGAACCTAGCCCTTAGAAATATATTTAGGGCACATTAGGAATATTTAAGGATATAGTTTTAGGGGTGTATATTAAGGTTATATCAAAGTTATATTTAAGATATATTATGGGTATATTATGGATATATTAATGATTTTTTTTAGGTTTAATATTACAATTTTACAAAAGGTACATTAAAGATATATTGAGGTAGATAAATAATACATAGGTTAGTGGGTGGTTAGATTAAGTAATTAAGCGAATAGGCCTAGGGTGATAGGTATGTAGGCTAAGGTAGGTAAGTAAGTAGACATTAGGGTAGGAAGGTAGGCTATGCTTAAGTAGGTAGGACGTTGTTTTAATTAATAGGTTCAATATTTAGAGTCAAGTTTCTTTGATTGGCTCAACCCAAATGACACTTTCTTTTAGAATGTTTGTAGAGCACACATATTTATATAGTTTACAAAATTGAAAGAGAGGACAAAAGACATGAGATAAAAAATTTAGTCACAAGCTAATCACAACTATTATAAGGGGAGAACATGACATTGTACAAAACAAGTGCAACAAATGGTGTGCATGTAGATCAAGGTGACAAATAAACCTCAACAATTGTTGAAAAAACAAAAATGAATATGTCAAGAACACATGATGGTGTCCGTGTTTTAAACCCCAAATTTGGGAGAATGTAAAAAGGTTGCAATGCCTCATGCAGTTCTATTGATAGGTTTAACTTAAAACTTAAAAAATCAATAATAAATTTAAAATTGAATGTAATCATTTCAAGCAAAAATAAATTGGCTAATAGTATTGACTAAACCTTGATTCCCTATGGTGGTGGGTTCAAGTCTCACTAAGAGCTTGCAAAATATGTCAAACTTTTTGTTTTTGTGCAAAACATCAAAGCATGAATTGGGCAACTCAAAACATGAACCATGCAAAGCACAAAACAACAAGCCCCATGAATTTTGAAAGGGGGATATAATGTCTTGCACAAATTTGGACCTTGTTTTTCCCCAAACACACCAAAAGAAAACAAGCAAAAAAATATTATCTTTACTTGGAAAAAAGAATTTCTAGGAGATTTCCCTTAATGGAACTAGGGTTTATGTGTCTACTTTTATGGGGGGTTTCTTAGGTGGAATAGGTGGTCATTTGCTAGTTCCACTTTGGTTCTATTAGTTTCACTTTTGAGTGCAAGCACACTAACAGGAGCCACAACAAATGTAACACATGCTTAGTTTTTCATGTTTAAAAGTGGTAATTTAATCTAGCGTTGAAAGTGTAAGATTTTTTTAATATATTGAGGTTCATAATATATCATTGAAACATGTGAATTAATTTTTAAAATATCCGATGAATAAAAAGCTCTCCAAAGCATTCATTAAACATTGTAATGCATGTTTTTTAGCACTAAAAAGACTTATAAATAGACTTCAAAACTTTTGAAAATTACATATATTTTGAAATCTTTTACATAAACCTTGACATAATATTTTTTTAAGAAATTAAGACTTTAAAAAAAAACTCTAATGAATATTCTTCCAAAAGTAGTCCTATTGTAGGAGAATGTGACTCATGTTATCCCATTTGCACCTTTTTATTTTTGCTAGTTCTAATTGTAACGTAAATCAATACTGGAGATTATTCCTCGTTAAATGTGTTTTACTATAGGCCATGATAGAACCTTTTACAACTTGATGGAATTGTGTCTCACCGTACCAAGCTTTGATCCATTCCTAGGTGCAACATGGCTTACTAGGCTGGTTCCACACATTAATGGGCTGATATTTTAAAACAGTGGGCAAGTTGCATCCTATAAAATTAATTAAGTTGCATAGAAAAAACCTATTTATGTAAGAGCTTTGTTTGACCTTTTTTCATCTAGGCTACTTAGATTACCACATTAGTAATTTATATAACAAATAGTAAAATAATGTCCATAAGAGTCTACACATGTTTTCACTTCAAGCAATTGGATTGCTTAATGATAATGGTGATTATGATGGTATGGTGCCTACTAGGAAGGTTGGGATGTCCAGTGACACTTTGGGGATGGAAAACCCATAAGATCTACCATGCCACCACTAGGAAAACCAATAGTCAACTTTACCCCTATGCCCAATGTCATTAAGTAAGTTAATGTTAGTTAGTTATGGACATTTCTTAGTGGTGCCTCATTCATATCATCATATTCCATATGCTTTTCAAATTGATGTTCAACAAGCTTTGCATATCCCTTTATTTCGATTAACATTCGATCCTTCCAATATTGCATCTTGGCATTTTTTTTGTTATTCCTTTCTTGGTGTTTGTCATTTCCTCCACAGGGTGGGGAAAACACCCAAAGAGTCATCCTCATTTGCATCAATATATGGGTGGTGACTAGGAGACATTATAGAAGGAGCACACGATTAAAGCACTTGTTGTAGCTTCTCCCAGATGTTTGGAATCAACTCCAAATCTTACCCCACCTCCATTAGCATGATTACACTACAGACATGCCCTTGCTCATGTAAAGGAGTATGTTCAAGCAATATGTGCACTAGTTTTGAACAAACTTGCAACCCCATTTGATGAGACCACAAGGGTCCTTTGCTTCTTCCATCCACTTGTTGAGGTTGATCTCCCCCCTTTTGTTGATGATTTCCATCATGAGACAAAGGTTATTTTAAATTGGGAGGCATTTATGTCTACCTTGGTTCATTCACCACATCTTTCTTCTAATGGCCCTTCATGTATGGTGTATGAACTTTTACAAGATTATTTTTTCCCAAATGATTCTACAAGCAGCTTCAACCTCTTTTTTAAGGTATGTGGGCACATTGCTTGAGTTCATGTTCCACCTTCATTATTGTGTTTACTTTTTGCATCTCAACTCCTAACGTTGGAGAAGCAATTTGGAGACATATGTCCCATCGTGATTGGTGAGGTGATTTATCACCTAGATGCTTGCACATTGGTTATTTAGTTTAGGGATATTTTCATGAAACATTTTAATCCTCATCAATTTGGTGTAGTGACTTGTGGCAAATGTGAAATAATGGTTTGTGGCATTGAAGCGATGTTAGATTTACACCTAGATTGGGTGGTGCTACAAATGGATGTTCGTAATGCCTTTAATTCAATGTCATAATCAACCATTTTTCAAGAGTTATGATCTTCACCCGATTTTCTAGATTAGTTTTTCCCATTTGTTTAACAATTTTATGCATTCCCATTCCTACTGTATTTTGTTCAAGCTTTTCAACTGCATGGGGATCTCATAATCATTTCATCAAAATCAAATACAGGATAAGGGACCCATTGGGAAGAACATTATTTGTTTTGGTTCACTTTTGTGTTTTTTACCCTATAGCAACAAGCCACCTTACTTGTGTTTTCTTTTTGTTGGTAGATGATATGGATATAGTAGGTCCTGCATCAAATGTGGTTCCTATTTTTTTACAATTGCAGTAGGAGTTGATAGCATTAAAGTTGCAGCCAACAAAGTGTGTAACTTAGTTTCCACAAGGGTTAGACCACTCTATATCACTTCCTCCTGACTTTCTTACCCCCAACTCAAGGTTTCATATTTTTGGTGCACTAGTGGGATCTAGATCGTTCATTGAATCATTTGTGCCTAGGGCTCTTCACGAGGATTTTGGGACGATATTTAGTTTTCCTATGCTTCCAATCTTTAAGTGGCTTTTGCGATGCTCTCATTGTGTTATGCCTAATGTCTTAGTTATTTGTTTCGTATAATATTTCCATCTTTAGGTATTTTGTAACATTATGTTATGTTTGATACTTGTACCATAGTTATGTTAGAGAAGTTACTTGGTGCAAAATCTTTCAGTGGTTTTATTAATCACCTAGCTTGTCGTCAAGCCACTCTTCTTGCTTCCTCGGGCAAGCTCACCTTCCCTTCTATAGTTCAGACTATTGCCCCCGCATTTTTAGGATGTTGGGCATTAATCACTCCTACAATTCTGATTCGTTTCCAACAAGATGATCACCCTATTCTTTTAGATGCAATAGCGCATGTTGAGACTGGCACTTCCCCGTTCCAAATGGCACTATAAGATGCGCAAACCCTATTACCCCAAGTTGTCCACTCTCAGGTCCCACCCTTTGAGACCCTAGTGGTTTAGTCTTATCACTAGTTATAGGTTTTTTTGGTAGATTACCTACATGAGGAAGAATTTGCCTCACTTTCGGTAAATTATCCTTCAAATATTATGCGAGCATGTTTCCGTTCATGTGAAGGTCCAAGGGTAGGTTCTTGGTTATTAGTTCGTTGTACTACAATTACATTTTGTTTATCCTCAACCCACTTCCTTATAGTGTTCACTACATATTGTTTTGGTTTGCCACCCATCTTTCATGGTGTTAGTGTGGTCATACCATTGACAATTTAAGTACCCATTTGCTTACATGGTCATACCATTAACAATTTAAGTACCCATTTGCTTACATGGTCATACCATTAACAATTTAAGTACCCATTTGTTTCGATGCCCTTATGAAAGTGAACGTACAATAACCCACGATACACTTCGAAATACTATTGCAGCTATTGCTTTGGAAAGTGGAGCACATGTTCAAAAAAAGGTCTCCCACCTTTTCCCTTACCACATTTGACGACAAGTGGATATCCTTATCACCATAGATGGCTTCTAGACCTTAATGGACGTTGTCGTTGTTGACCCAATTCACATAGATATGGTGTAATGAACATTGACGATGACATCACATGTAGCGATGATGGTTGCTTAGGAGAAGACATGATCATATGTTGAATGAACACTAGGTGATGACTTCATTCCCCTTGCTATTGAAACATATGGGTGTCTTCATTCTTGTTTGGATTCATTTTTACCACTTGTGCATAAACCACTATTGTGTGTCATCAATGGTTTTTTTTAATCCTTTTGATGTTTATTTTTTACTATTGACATCATGTGTCCACAACCCTATAACATGCGCAAGCCATAACGATTTTTCAACAAGCTGCTGCACTTAATCAGGGTTCCTCATCTCTTCCACACATCATAGTTAGTGCACCTTTGTCACTAACCAGTTTGTGGCAAATGACAACTCTTTTGTCATAGGTATTTTTTGTTATTAATGTCATTTTTTAGCCGTGAGTCCTCCATGCATAGGGTTTTTACCTAATTTTTGTTGATTGTTTGCTTTTCTTTCTCTTTTGGGTTGTGTCTACTTCTGTTTTCATTTGCCTTGTAATTTTGCTGGATGGGTTTCCATCTTTGATTTTTATTTATAAGGTTTGTTTTTTCACTAAGAGATTTCACTCAAAAAAGAGAAGGTACAAAGGGAGGTGCTAATTCACCTTGGCCGCATGGTAGTGGCTGAAGCTTGTGAAGATCAAGAAGGCACTTGGTGGCTACTAGGTAGATAGATGAAAGTGGATGGTTATTGAGACTCCTAGTTTTACATTGTCTATCTTATCATGTCAATTTGAACCATACCCAATTGGATGTGCCACTATCAATGGGTGGCACATCCCATTGCACCCATTGATAGTGGCACATCCCATTGTGATAGACCTAAATCTAGTAGCATGGGCGCACATATGAACCAAATCCATGCCCTTAAATTGTTGACTCCTTGAGCTCATAATGTAAATGTAAATGAAGTTGAGTCAAAATTAGTTTGAAATCAATTTTAAACATCAGATCAGTTATAGATCTATTTTTTAAATATTTTTTATGAAATACCTAGACCAAGATCACACCAAGATGACCATAATTTAGACAAATTGAATAAATGACTTGAAAAGTTTAATCTATTCAATCGCATCCCTTTGGAGCCCTATGATTGCAACCCTTTCCCTTCCTTTCACTCACCCCCGAAAAGGTCTTGACTCACATATCCTACTAAATCAAATCCATAGAACAACTCACCATAATTATTCACCCAAGAAACCATTGGTCCTTTGAGGCTAGTTGGGAGATGGCATAGTGTCATGAGAAATTGCAGATGGATGAAAACTTAAAGGGATGAAGGAGCTCCATCAACTGCCAGAAGCAGTATGCGACAAAGTTCCGGGAGTTGATGGAGATGGGTGGTGCTTTGTGTTCTCGGTTTGCTTTGCATTTGTGGGTTTTGTTATTTTGCAGATTATGTATGGCAGCCTACGACAGCGCTCGGCGTGGGTATGTTTGTTTGTGTTGTTCTGGAATTTTGGATTGCTGGAGCTGCTTTGTTGGTTTTCAGTTCTTGCAAATTATGAAGGCTCTATCCTTTTATGGACTGGTTTTGGAAGGAAATAAGAAGCTAAGTTTCAGATTCATAAGGGATTTAGACTAGCACTGTGGATAGTGGTGGTTTTTGCTGCTCAATTTTTAAGCTTAATTCTTTTTAGATAGTGGTATTTTTACGTTGCACAAGGTGTATTGTTGAATCTGTGAACTCTCAGTTGTGCATAGTGCTTCACTATATGCTCTCAGGTGTAGGAATAGAAGTTAGGGATCATAAATCAAAGAAAGGATGAAAATCTCTAGGGATTTCAGAGTGATCTAAATGGCAGATCATTGTGCTACTGTTGGGTATTTCAGCTTGTTGAATGGGGTCGTTTTGTGTTGTGTTGCCAAGGGAAGAGTACCTGCTTGGGTGGGAGCTTTGAAATAGTGTTGTGTCTTGAAGACAACCAATGCTGCCAAGACTTCATTTGTTTAGGTCCATTTGAAACACAACATTATGTTTGTCAAATTGCTGGGCAATTATAAGTTCAATGTGGGTTTTCAGGTTGTAGGCTGAATGTTATGTTGTTTCTTATCAGATTGGGGACAAGTTGTGTTGGGAAGAAAAACAAGAGTCTCTCTGGTTTAGATTCACTTCATGTTATGTGGTTGGGATTGTGTAGCATTTTTGGGTTATTCTTGGATGGGAATATCTTGTGTTGGGAATGGTTCTATCTTAGTAAGGTCTGTCATTATGAAGACCAGTGGTGCTCATGAGAGAGAGATCAGAGTGTGCTGATCCTTGATGATCCATAATTTAGAACAATTGGATTAGGTGGTAAACTTAGAAACAAGTTAATTTTGACTCATGTCAATTTTGTGGTTTGTTTTTTATCAATGTGGTCACTTTGAGTTCAGTACTATTGGGGTGATGTTCTGGCCCGGTTCTAGCACATGGAGGAAGAACTTGCATATGCCTTTAAATATATTGTCTAGAATACCAAATTTGTATCCCTCATTTGTGGTGAGGTCAGATCCATGGATAACAAAAAAGCGTCCGCACTCCATGCTTATATTTTATGAACTATGTAGGATTTAATTGTTTTTAGGAATTTTGTTTGCAATCAAAGTGACGATCATCCATAGGAAGATTTATTTTTAAAAAGTAGCAATCATCTTTAGGCATATTTAGCCAAATCTCGTTATAAACCAAACATGAAATACAAATCTTCAATCATCTCTTTAAGAATTTTGGCTACACATTAAAACCATACACTAGAGTCCTTAACACCAAGTGTGAATGCACCTTAAGAAAGTACCTGAATGAGACACTAGGTTATGTTTAAATTCTTTCACATGATTTTGAAGGCATCTACTAGTTTTTTGAATCTCAAAGTGCACTAAGACCTCGCAACCAAACAAAGCACACAATTTGAACTTGTTCATACGTGAAGATGCCTCTGGGTCTATGCCCAATAAAAGCTAGTCTCTAAAGTGTCTTTCCCTTGGCAACAAGGTTTTTAAGCATCCTAGCAGTTGAACAAGTTCAAAAGAAAAGGCCTCCCCTGTCTCATTGGAGACATCTCATTTTTATTTTTTTTAAAAGACCTCCCCTATAAGGTAATGTGCTGCCCAAATAGAAAGCTTCACAAAAAAGCTCAACCCATATAATCAAATATAAAATTCAAATCCCATTACTCCATCCATCATTGATTCTATCCATTTAAAAAAGTGTGGAGCTAATCCTTCATAAGCATTAGAAGTCCAAGGATATAAGGGAAAGATTCAACAAAACTCTTGAAACTAAGTCCAAAGCCCAGGTCATCTATATATCATCCATATTTAGATAAAACCACATGATCACAAATTCTTATTCAGTTGCCAAAAACTAAAATTGTGCACATCTTTCATACCATTACACTCAACATCACAGTCTCAGAAAGGTTACAGCCATCCAAAATAGCTGATTGATAGACGCCATAACATGCAGACTTAGGAGCATAGCACAAATCAGTCCTCAAACCTCAGCACAAAAGCATCTAAAACACCAGATGTATTGAAACTCTTATCATCAAGCACACAGACAAAGTAGTCTTATCCTACAACCATCGCCACATTGATGTCAAATCTTTTAAATCTCAATAAAAATCTGAATGAAGAGGATGAGGTTTTTCAGCTCGATAGAATTCCAGATGGGAGTGGCAACACTATGTTTAGCATTATCTGCCAGCAAGTTCATTTGTAAATCCTTCAGTGAGGTGGCTAAAATCAATGTGAACAAACAAATCTCCAATCACAACATGAACCTGGAATTCAAAGACGGCTATGAACTGGAAAGGAAGAGCGGGGGGCATAGCTGGGCTCCAATCGATTAGGTTGAGAAGATCCATGGCCTGAAGATTCGTGCTCAACTGACTCTGGCAACTTCCAAGCAAGCTCTGACCCTCTCTTACTGATAAATTCTGCAAACTGGGAGCCTTTGGGTTGAACTTTTTCTCCATCTGTATCTTGAGTCATGGACTTGGGCATTGGCAAAATGCGCAATGGGGATGGCCGAGGTGGGGTTGGGGGCACCAGTGCCCACACTGCAGCCAGCTGTTCATTGGGCTTATCTACCTCCATCAATAAACTCCAATCTGATCCATCTGTCAAATAAGGAAAAAAGCTGCATGAGAGACATGCCAATCTACTCATGGCCCAACAGATTCAGTGGGGGCTGGCTTGACCTGATAAGAAACACTTGGAAGTACATATGTATCTCATGGAATGGTCATTGCTGCAGTTGGGACCACTCCATTAAACTGCCAAAGTGCAAGGGATTTCTGTTTCTACAAGCTGAAATTCACATCTAAACTCACAGTGCCTCTATTGCACCTGTTGAACTACCCTTAATTGAAGACACATTTAGTGCAAGCACTTCATTGAGGTCAAAAATTCTAGAGAAAGTTTAAGAGTTGGTTGGTACAACACTTGCCTCCAGAAGCAAAATCAAAGACAGGTATCAAGGCCGCACAGGGAACGCTAAAATTCAGGTATGGAATGACTGTGCCTCCGCTATGCCTTGCATTACTGCTACAATCATGGCAAGAAGTCAGCAATGGAACATGGTTTAATAATTTGTTACAAAGGTGCTAATGCAATCACTAAAAATCTAATGGTGCAAATCTGTGACAAACCATCAGATGTTGCTTCTCAAATTGTGCCAGATCCAAAAAGAACTGAACAGATGTGAAACAAAATGGAGAGTCCAAAGCTGGGCATGTCAAGAGGAGTAAGGAGAACTTGAACTGAGACTCATTACATCATTGATTCACCACAATTTCCTGATTCAAGCTGTCTATATTCAAATCCAAGGTGTAGCAGCAATATGGTTTGTGTACCTGGTCACAAGACCAATCATTCGACCTTCCCCATTTACAACTGCCCCACCACTTCCACCTGGATGAACAGCTGCTGTGGTCTGGAGCATTGCTGCATTACAAGACTTCTCTTCCTTTTTGTCACTCGTATGTACTATACTGAAGAAAGAAGTACTGGATGCCTTTACAACCCTAGCTACTACACCTGCACTGACGGAAGGACATAATTCTGCATGGAAAAGCACAACCAGCTGTGAGTACACAAACAGCACACTGAAGTTGCTATTGAATAAAGCTGTTTCCAACTTGCAAGTTGCAACAGAACTAATTACACAACAAGCCATTGTCTTTTCTGAAGGAAGTAGCCTGTCAGAAAATTCATAGTTCTCTATTACACCACAATTCTGTCATCCTCGTTTCTAAGAGGACACAAACACACATGCATCTCTATTGCTCTTCTATGTATAGCAGGCCCCATCTAGGGTAAATTTGTGGATATCATTCTAGAGACTGTTACAACCAAACATGGACTATCAGGAAAGTCTCCATCAGAATAACAGCCAATTCATCTCAAGCCCTCTTCAAAACTCAAACCTAGAAGTGATGTGACACAAATAATAACGCAGTCCACTAGCCTTCACCTCAGCAACATAAGAAACCTGGATTTGATCATATCAAAGCTTATCATACCTGAGCGTGGTCCAAAAAGACCATGGCCAAGAACCACTGCTGTGGAGCCCGGAGTAGGGCATTCTTTCTCAGGAACTATTGGGCAGAGACCTTGCGGTGGCAGCTCAAGCTGCAACAGTGCAATGTCAAGAGGGCCTCGGGACACATATATAGGATGCGCTGCATGCCATGAGTGTTGTTGATGATGGTCCAAACGCACCCTTATATGCTGATAATTGTGTTGGCCCACCACACCTGTCGGCAGAGCAGTTGAATTCTTCACAAATTGAGGTTGTGCCCCACAGCTAGAAACAGACATTCTTTGTGCAGAATTGTCCCCACAATCTGTCTTCAACCTGGAATTATCAAGATGGCTACCATAGCAGTAAGATCTAGCATTTTGAGTATCTTCATGATTCAGAATCCTGGCCTCCACCAGTTCTGCATGACTCACAGGTGATCGAGAGTTCCTTGACTTCCCAAATCGCCAAGGCTCCAGCAAATGTGCATTTGTCAGTATGAGTCCAGTTTTGTTGAGTATGATGCCAGAAGCCCATGCACCATCCCCAATAGTAATGAGCACAACTGATGTCACTGCTTGCTCCACAGCTGATGGGATGTACCGCATCGTCTGAAAGCTCCGGTGGGATTGGATATTGTCAGTGTGACAAGATTGGGCCTGTAGGAAAGTACTATCTGCAGACTGCAGTGTCACCTCAGGGGAATGGCGGGAAGGATATTGTGACCATCCCACAAGTGGGGCCCATACATTAATTCCTATTCGTTGAAGCACTGGCATCAGAACAGTTGTTGTCATCACCAGCTGCGCTTATCACAAAGCCAAAGAAACCAGATTTGGAAACTAAATTTTCAAAGATTGGTGAAACATAGTGCTCACTGCCAGCAAGACTTAAGTTTTCCATAAACAAATAAGGAATCGAGCATATAGTCACAAACATATGTTGACTGGCCCTGTACAACACTTTGCCTGCTTCCTACAGATTGCAAAGTCTGCACCAGAATCAATATCCATGCCCACCTCCCAACACCTCCCTCCCCCAGGACTAACTCTTTAGGCCCCATTAACCAAAAGGACATAGTATTCTCTTCATAAATGTGGAGTTGAGAATATATTGAGGCCTATATGGTCCCAGTCATCTGATGCATCAAGTGTGAACTATCCCCTGCATATTCCCTGCTTACTCTCCCACATTCATAAGCAATAGCATTATTAGAAGAGAACCTGCACTTCAGCAGCACCTCCTCGTTGGCGCAGTGGTCTTGTGAGCATACCAACAAGGACACCATGCTCATCAAAAACTGGACCTCCCTCCATTCCTGCATGCAATCATGAAGATCAAGGAATCCATCAGGAAATATCCAATATGGTTACATTACAGAAACCTAATAATAGCAGGCAAAGCCTTGTGAAAAATTTCTTGCTGCTGATGGATCCACCCCACAAGCCACAAAATGGCATAAGGGCCTGCCATACCCAAAGAAAATACATAGGTCTTGAGCTGTATGCAGTCAACATCACCAACAAAGGCAAGGCATGGTAGTGCTCACCAGGAAGACATCGCAAATCTGCCATCAGCAGAGAAGCAGGGTGCCTTGTTGGAGGCCACAAATTGGACACTATGCCCACTGACATGCTGGAGCCAACAACACCCAAGACTTGTCAGCAACAGAAAATCTTGGAGTCTTATCTGGCTCCAATCCCCTCCTCCTCTCCTCAATATCACCACATCTACCACCAATATGCTACGAATGATCAGACCATAAATTCGCCCTCTGGAAGCTCAAGGAGTCATTTCTAAGCAAGTCATTTCTGACATCCTGTTGAGAATGAGAGCCCCAAAGGATAGCAAATCACCACAAAAAGAGCACCCACCTGTTTTGAAAGTGAAGAGGAGAAAGTGCCCCAAAAGGAGAACCCACAGCTATCAGAGAGTCACCTCGTTTCCTCGGCTCTGCCATCAAATATCTAGCTTGCATCTGCATAAAAGGAAACATTCAACAGACAGTGAGTCATTGAGCAGCCACCCAATTAGAGTATGATGCATTTGGCAGATCCAAATACCCATGGACCCTTACTACTACCTGGTATCTCATACACACAATAGCAGAGAGAAGGAGAGCTCATCCTCTGGTTCAGACATCTTCCTAATACAAAAAAATCCATAGTGGGTTTCTATGCAACTCCACCCACACATGCAGAATGAACTTGACTGTTTACTTCCACCAGTCCCTGTCCATATTTCCAACACATCTTACATTCAAACTGGAATCTGCATAGAAAACTTCATACTCAACCTGGGAAAGCTGACAATGTTGCTGCAGCTTCTGCACACAAGCATCAAGCACTGAGTTGTTGCCACCTTGTGACCCTACACTTAATACTGCAATCCTTGTAGCTGTTGTTGCTGCCATTCCCAACCTGCTCACACCAGCTAATGAAAAGGACGCGGGCTTTCTATCACCTCTTGGCCCATATTGCAAAAGCATGTCCTCCTGCATTAGTGAAAGACCCATGGCACATGAGCTACATGCTGATAAAAGAAACTGTTTGAACTGAATGGAAAACACACACTGTGCCAGCAAATAAACTAATGTGCAGAACAATACACATTTTACAATGATGACACTGAACACTGATCTGATCAAGGATCAGTTAAGCAACCAGTGCACCAAATACATACATTCATAAGTATTTGGGATTCCCCTACTGAAAACCTAAATAAAATTGGAGATGACCCCGTAACAATGTTATAAGCATTTCAGACCCCATAACACATCAATGAACAGGAAAAAGAGATCACCCCAATCCAAAAAACCACAGAAAAAAGCTGAACTGCTTTGAACAATAGCAACAGCAACCTGCACTTTCAATGATATTCAACAGCAACATGTATGGTAGTGACCAGCCACCATAACAATAGCCAAATACTCTGCGATGTAGTGTCCCCGCATCCAAGTTGCTGCATAAACAAGCAATTCAATGGTAGCTGGTAGTTTGTGAGGTGTGAGATATACCATCAGGCTGTGACTAGGTGTGACACTGTGAATTAGGTATGAACTGGACATACTCCACAGTTAAAAGGAGTCTCTGTCAAGAAACTAGATAGCAGAAGCCTATATTTAGATCAATGTCTCCGTAGGAGCATGTGCAGCCAGAGAAGGGCAACCTGGATCTGGGTGTCTGTTAGGACCTCAGCAGTAAGGAGACTATGTAGCTGTTGGGCATTGTCTTCCACAGGTGCTAGAGCCCAGCCCACCTCCCACACTCCCTTTGCACTACCACCATGCACATCCAATAAATCTTGCAGAGCTGCTCTTGCTGCTGGCACATCAACCTATTTGCCAACACATCACCCCAACAGTGGCAGTCAGTGGCATGCATGATATTCCAGAGAACTACATATTGCACAAAGGAAAAGCAAAAGATAAACTAGAACTCAACTGGAACCATCTCAGACATTTTGGAGGTCTCACAACTTCTACATTCAGCAAACAGGGTGCAAATTGCGAAACACCCACAATGCTACAGAACAAGCAAAACCAGCATTCTTTGGTTCTTTGACAGAGTTCTTCTCTCCTGAGTGAACAATTTTTTGGCAAACAGACATACCACAGTCAAAAGCTGGGCAGGTAGCCAGCAGACTGAATGTTCGCCAGAACTGCAAAAATCCTCACCATCTGGCACCTGAAGTCAGCAGATCAGTAGCAATTTCAATGTCCACAGGTTACACCTCTAGTCCCAACCCCTATCCAGAAAATCTTACAGCTTCCTCTTACAGCAAATTGAGTTAATCACCACTCATAACAGGATAACCTCCACTAGTGACTTACCAGAACAGTCCTTATGATCCAACAACTACACCTCACTGCAAGAACTATGCACTATCAATACATGGCGAAACTGCCACAACACTGAGGAATACACTTCTCTGCCAAGGTAGAGCATCAAAATGAATGACAGAAAAGAGATTTCTAAAGCATGAGACGAAGGGCTGAATAGACCTCAACAAGGACATCCACCTCAGTGCCTTGGATGAGCTTTGGAAATTCCTGATTCACAACAAGTGAAACTGCAAACTTAAATCTCCACAGCAGGAAAGCTGCATGTACCTAACTGTAAAAGACAATCTTAGTGGACTTGTACTTGGAATCACACAGGCTGTAAAACAAAAAACCACTGAATTTGAAGTCAAGAATTCAAGCAAAGTCAACCTCTTGGGACCTTGGAGCAAGAAATGGTTCCACAATAGAGGCACAGGTGATGACGACAACTGAAGACTCTGTTGAAGTCGCTGTCTCATTGTGCCTTCCTGAGTCAGAAGAAAGGTTCCCTGCCTTTTCAATGTCAATATTGCAAGGCACAAGAAAGCCTGATGCAGACAGGGTGGTGTCGCCTGACCTGCCCATGTTCATTAAATCTGTGTCAATAAGTTTGCTCTTACAAGATTTTAAGTGCCCTGTAAGAGCACATTTGTTCCAGATGGATCAAAATCACCTGAAACCCTGCATAAGGCTGTCAACCAACAGGCACAAGACTTGACTTACTCAGCATGGAAGAAGGCATGCTGACGCATTTTCCGTCCCTTTGGATCCTGCCGATAGTCACAGGGTAATTGTCATGTCCAGAGTGACAAGATCAATGAACAAAAGGAAAATATGTGAAATACTGTCCAGAAGACTGAAAGTTGACCTCACAGGCTCCTAATAAGGGTCATGGCAGCAGAGGCTACAAAAGGAAGAGTGTTGGTGACCCATGTGTTCTCTGAACCTGGTGACCATAAGCCAAAAAACAGTGGATGCAAAGGATGGGTGCAACTCCTAGAGCTTGAGACACATAACCCACCCATGTTATTGCCCTCCCTCTCCCTCCACCATTTACATCAACACCAGGCAAAATGTGCAACAGAGAACTGCAAGGTTTCAAGAAACTCACAGGTCCATGCACACGGACCATGACTGCAGCAAGACGCGCTGCATCCATGGCTATCAGAGGTGCCATGCTTCTTCTCAGGCTTCCCTGAAGAAGTTACATGCTAATGAATTCTTCTGCCACCATAATCACCACCCCCTGGTCAATTTCCGAGAATCAGAACCTGAACAGCAGCAGCACTTTCTTGGGAGGAAGTATCCTAGTTTTGGACGTCTAGTGATTTTTGACATCATATGCTGAAAAACTTCCCAGTTCCCACCCTGGCTTGTTGGACATCACCACCGATCAATTCCTCCTCATTAATTCTGTTGACTGTCTCTCTGTTGTCTTGAGCTATCCCATGCGAAACTTCTGTTGTAATTTTGGGGGCAGAAGGGGGGTGGTGAGCATTCAGGTGAGTTCTACTGTCATCTTGTAGTAGAGCACCTTGGCCAAGCTGATGCTACCTGTGGCTTCATGACCTTCGATCACACACACACACACACACACAGGTGAATCAGAACGGTTATAAGTATCGTGATCTGATCTGCTGTTTTATGCGGGATGTTGAGAACCAGGATTCTCTTTTGTGTGTGCACTTGAGATCGATTTGCAAGCTCAAAAAGCAAATGTTAGGTTTTACAACTGGAGACAAGGTCCAGAGCCCGAGTTCAACAGCGAAAAGGAAACGCTCTGTTCAGTCAGCGCCGTCAAACAAAGTACCTTATCAAACCTATACACACACAAAAACAAACAAACAAAACCATAACTGATCCGCGAAGAAGGAGCATCTAACAGAAATCTCCGCCAGCGAAAAACGAAGAAGCTATAAACAGACAGCAACGGAAGTTCATACTTGAGGCGGTGAATCCAAATTGTCATAATCCTTGTTACGTTGAACTTCCTCCTCGTTTATGGCGCAGCACAAGACAAGACAAGCAAGCGCGCAGGTGTTGCAACAGTAGCAGTGGATCATAAAAGAAATTCGAACAACCCCTGCAACTCGGGAAACATGATTTTATCCTACTACAACCCGGTCAAATTTTGCCGGTGAAAGGGCAAAGGAACGAAGAGTACCGGGTCTTTCTTTCTTTCTTTCTTATTGGCAGCAACCAAGGCATTTTCTTTTCTTTTCTATTCTCGCTTGAAAAGAGGAGGAGGAGCATCAAGGAGGCAGATGGAGACGAAATTCGCTTGCACAAAAATAACATGCACCTGATGGAAAGGAGAGTAGGTTGGAGTAACCGAGTCTTCTTGTTGGCAGCAAGCAAGCAGGGGCTTTTTCCTTTCTTTTCTTTCTTCAACGAAGAGCAGGAGGAGGAGCATCGACAAGGTTGGTGCAGGCGAAATCCGAGACGGAAGAAATAAGAAGGGAACAAGAAACTGATGGAAAAGGAGAGTAGGTTGGAATACCCGGTCTTCTTGTTGGCAGCAAACAAGCAAGCAAGCAAGCAGGGGCTGTTTTTTTCTTTCTTTCGTTGTTTGAAGGAGGAGGGAAGGAGGGAGGGAGAAGAGGAGCAATCGATCAACAAAGTTAGCGGAGGCGAAGTCGGAGAGGGAAGAAAAGAAGCGGAACACGACACGAACGCACGTACGCACTCACCTGATGGAAAGGAGAGCAGGTCCGAGGACGAGTGGCTTGTGCAAATCCAAGAAACCGATACACAATTTCTTCGGTGGACGAAAGCACCATGGTAGCTCCTGGCTGTTGCTGCTCGTCGTCGTCGTACTCCTCCTCCTCCTCCTCCTCCTTAGCGCATCGTCCTTGTGCACGTCGCTGCTGCTGTGAAGAAACAACGAAACAACACCACCGTCTTGGAGTGCGGCGTGCCATAACACACACGCGCACACACACGGGCAGCAGCATCTGACCAGCATCTTGTTTGTTTCTTTGGGGGGGGGGGGGGGGGGGCGGGGGGGGGCGCGGGGGGCGCCCCCCCGCGCCGGTGTCTTTCACTCTCCCTCCTCTCTCCCCCCCTCTTTTTTTTTTTTCTTCACATTCACTCCC
>Ga0116231_10000507_pt1 | contig 68739 bp, 46 predicted proteins | sample S1TSphgellanicum_2_FD_89695 | JGI IMG/M metagenome (GOLD analysis project Ga0116231, IMG submission 89695) | Host-associated microbial communities from peat moss isolated from Minnesota, USA - S1T2_Fd - Sphagnum magellanicum MG | ecosystem: Host-associated > Plants > Peat moss > Unclassified... | reverse complement strand
TAGTTCAATTCCCAAAGTGAGAGTGCATTTGGGAGTCATTGGGCTTCAACCCTTGCATTCTCCCCATTTGTGAGAATGTGTTTAGGTGTGGAACACACCCTAAACACATTCTTGACCTCATGGGCCCTTGGACTTCACACTTAATCGCAAATCAAATGTTAGGGTTGCGACAATAAAGATATAACCAAAAACATCAAGTCCTTCAACCATCTTTCCATTAAAATCACACACACAATACAACACATTCCTCCATTCTTCATGAATCCTCCATCCTTTTCTCTAACTCCCAAAAATCTCCAATTTCTTCTAAAAGTCCCCCCAACACTTTTTTCTAATCCTTCTTCCACAAAGCCACAGAAGGCTCACTTTGACCCCTAGAAAATAAAGCCCTTATTCTAATCCCTTCCTAAAAATCTTCTAGATGATTAGGTGGATTACCCCCCAATCACTCACTAACATAAACTATTTAATACCACTAGCTTAACCCCTTGGATTAGTAACTATTAATTACTAGGAGGTCTATGGTACTAACTAATCTAAAGATTTCTACCCGTCAACGCATGTCCTTAACCAAACACTTAAAGCCCCATGCATACATATTTTTGCATATCTATGTCATTGTGTGTGCATTGTACTAAAAACAACTTAAAGCTTATTACCAACCAACAATGTCACATAATGAGTTGCAAAATCTACAAATTTGTCTTAAATGACACCCTGCACCAAACATTCAAAAAATCCCATGCACTTGGATATTTCCAGATTTGCGAGCATTTATGTGCATTGGAATGTGACAACTCTAACCCTAATGGCAAAATCATTTTCTATATGATTGAACACCTTATGTGAATGAGTATTACATCCTACACCTATGACCAAACACGTTTATAGTGATCTTGAATGTGGTTTTTTGAAATGTTGAGATCATTTGTTCTCATCAAGTGTTCAGTCAATGATCATGGTTCAACCAGTGGAAGGTGTTTGGCTGATTGGTCATGGGGTCTCTTGTGAACTAATCAGCCGTTTGTTGATGGGTGAACATTTGATGATAAGCCTAGTTAACTTACTAGTTTTCATAGCATTGGGGAACTTTTAAGTTGAAGAGACAGACACACACAAGATTGTAGCTGTGTCTATGTGAGAAAAGGAGTCTGCTGGTTGAATGTGACCTCAGGGACAAGTACCCATTTAAAGATTTCCACTGAGTAGTAAAAGGATCTCCAATTTTCTTCGTGTGGCAGGATGGCTGTATTGAGATGAGGGATTCAATGAAGAAGGTTCTTCTGTAATATGCATGGGTGTGCATAATGTGTGTTGAAATGAGGGATTAAACGAAGAAGGTTCTTCTGCATTAATGGGTGTGCATAGCTGCTCCGAGTTGTGGACATGGTACACACTGTTGTTTTTAGGAATTTAAGTTTTGTAGTCAAAGTGGCCATTATCCAAAGGCAGATTTTTAGAAATGGCCATCATCCCTAGGAAGATTTGAACCAGATATGAACTACAAATTGTTTATCATCCTTTTATATTCTTGGCTATGCACTGAAAATCAAGTACAGAAATCTCACAATTTTTTTCTCCTCTCTTTCTTTAGGTGTTTGAAATCTTCCAAAATCACAAAATCACTTAGTTTTTGAATTTTGAATTTATAATTTCAATTTTTGGCGAAATTTCACCCAAAAAAAAAAAACCCCGAGTGGGAACTATCTTCATTGTCATATTTGCACAAGTATAGCTCTGATCTTCACATAGACACGAGAGAATAAATATTCTTAATGTGTTGCCTATGCATGTTGGTCATGTAAACAAAAATATATAACACCACATTGGTCACGCATCTGACAATTAGGGTTTATGCACACAATGGAAATCTCTCCAAGGTTTTTCACTTCATACTTGAATTCACCTCCTGACACAGAAGATTCATTTGTTAGTTGAAGGAGCCATCCACTGATCACATGCAGACCAACTGCCAATTTTAATTAAAAAACCTTTTGTGGTTTACCTTGGGGAAGGTCTACTTCCATGGGTCTCCCCTAATTTTGGGGCCAACACCCTATGGCTAGAGTCCTTGAGTCTATGATCCTCAAATTAGGGGAGGCCCTGGGGACCAGACATTCCCTTATATGTAATGGGAGAAAGCTCTAATTGAGTCGCTAATACCCATATTTGACCCTTAATTGGCAATGGCGACTCTTAACAATCCTCATGTAGCCAACCCCAGCAAGTTGTAATCTGGGCAGTCTGGGCACCACAATTGAATTCCTAAAGATTGGTAGGATAAGTGTACAGGAAAGCCTCACTCCTCAGGTATTAGGCCTACCTTGTGTAAAGCACCAACATAATTATTTATTTATTTATATATTTTGGGGGGGGGGCCACAAATGAATTTTTTTTCAAATTTTTCACCAGAAAAAATTAAAAGAAGAGATGGGGAATTTTGAAAAATAAACTGCGGGGTTTAATGATGCATTTCATTGTTTGAAACACCTAACCTTTTGTGGAGGATAGATTACTCTTGATAACACACCCTTCAAATACATTCAAAATATTTGCTAGTGACTCACAGAAGCCCACAATTCGGGTATTAGCGACTCAATTAGAGCTTTCTCCCATGGTAACATAGTTAACATGCCTTCAATTTGAAAGGCACCATTGCCATTTCCATTGATGGATGAACGAATTGAAATAGCCTCCTAACAAGCTCTGTTCCAAAGACAATGTGACACCTTGCACAATTTTGAGATCCCACCTCTTCTTTTAATTTTTCACTACTTTTGCATCATCTTTTGTTGTTAAAAGCTAGATAGTAGGTTCGTGATGCCTACTGGTTTGTCACTCTAAAGTTTAGAATTCAAAGTCTTGGTTGGGATTGTGTAAACATACATTTAGTTCTTCTTTTCCGATGATCCAACCTTGTAAAACTTTATTGATAGACACATTGTAGATTCGGAAAATGTACAAAGGGAAAAGAAAAAGGAAGAAAAAAGGGAGAATTACATGATGTCAAGTTAACTCAAACTAGATGTAAAAATTTATTCATGTCAAAAACAAACCGGTTGTAACAAGTCGGCCATATTTTTCCATATCAAAAATTGGCCATTTGCAATAAGTTGATCGTGGAAATGAGAGATGTGTTTTGAACAGGTGGAAGTTGGGAAGTAGCTAGGCTTATGGTTATCGTTCGATTTAAGATGGAAGATGCTTACAACCTTTGCAATGTGATTGAAATTTTTTGCTGAAAAAACGTAAACAAGATAGAGGAAGGCTTTTTGGTCCTTTCAAACTTCAAATGACACTGACACAATTGTGTAAAAACACATCCACCTGGTTATGTAGACATCCAAATACCTCCATCACTACAGGGAAAATTGATTTATGAAATGTTAATCATGATAGTTTTGTTCTTTGACTTGAGCCACATTGAAAGCAACAAATCCTTGGGTGACACAAAATCGAAAAAATAAATCTACTTATGTTAAATCAGCAATGACAACATTGATTAAAATGCGAATGTCATCTTTTCCTTTTTAATAAAGACAAGTGTGGAATATGGAAGACAAGAGCTATGAAGTGCCTAAAACACATAAGGTCTCACAAATAAGCTCTCAATAGAGCTTCCTATGGGGAATTTAGTGTCTCCCATTGAAGGGTGGCCTGAAAACCCTGCCCTTCAAAATAAAGGATTTGATCAACACTTGCATGCTGTTTAAAAATACATTGATAATTTCTGCAAACAAAATTTTCAGGAGTATGAATTTTTCTTTGGAAATCTTCTTGGGTTTGTTTCATTTGGATTATTGCCCTTCCATTTGAAAGATTAGTAAATTTTGTTGCCATGAGATAGAAGGATTAGACTCCTTTTCAGGGCAAGAGTGGACCTGCCCCCATTGGGGCACCGTGTGGGAAGGACAGGAAACACTTTTTCATTGGTTAGCTAACTATGCTTGTCAGCTCAGTTGCTGTGTTTACTACCAACCTACTAAACCCCATGAACCCTTCCTAGTTAGCAACCAATTTATCTTGCAAATTTTGGCCATGAGGCACCAACAACACCTACATAGGTACCTTATTCACCTTGGTGAGTAAGGCCTCTAGTTGGTTATATTTAAGCTGGATTCAGTTACAAAATCATAGTGAATTTCAACTGTCATTAAATGTTATCATTACTATAACGTACAAGATATATATATTTTTTATTTCATTAAATAGGAGTCTATGCTAAAAAATTAGTATGGTTTAAAATAATAATTTAATAAATGTCGCGAAACATAGTTTAGGAACCATGTCTCACTATGTAATTTTATAACAAGGAATCATAATAAATATCAATATTTTTTCAAATCATTACATTGAAACAAAAAATAAAATAAAAATGATGATGATATAATGTTTAAATATTAAAGAGCATTAAATTCTGTGCAAATGATGATAGATTTTTTAATTTAAAGAAAGATGAAATTAAAAAGGAGGTTAAATTAAATTTTTAAATAATTAAATTAGATTTAAAAGGTTTGGAAAAAAAAAATGTGAACGCAAAATGTATGAGATTATTTGATGTTTCTAGTAAGACTTTGGCACTCAAAAAATGAGACAATCATGTTGGAAATGTTTTGAAATGTTGCATTCATTATAGGTTTATGCTTCAATTGAACGTTTCAAATTTGTTGAATTCAACTTTACCACATCATAACACATATTCGTTGAAGGATCAAACATGTACATATTCACCATCCATTGTTTAATATTTCATAATGTTCATTCTGCCTTAGGACATAGACAATACCAAATCATGGTTCCTACAATTGTAATACCTTAAAAGAGAACTCACCCTTAAAGGTTATGACTTAGTAGTATAATCCACTTGGTACCACAAAAGTCCCAAGTTCAAATGCACCAGTGAGCATGATAAAAAGCCTTGTCATGCTTTCTGCTTTGGGGCTTGACTTCGGAGTATTGCTAACAACCTCTTAATTGGGTTTGCCATTGTGTTCCCAAAGAAAAAACAAAACTTAGGGGTTTTAAGTTTTACAAGTGTTGGGTAGATGTTTGATTTGGTTCATCACTTTTGCTTCCAATTTTTTGAAAAATCTCAAATTCAAGGAACCAAGCTAGTTCCCACTATTTTAGAACCATCAAAGAATCCAAGCTATTCATGAAAGTGCCATAAAAGAAGCATCACTAATTATTTAGTGCAATTCATATTGATTAGTTTGAAGGGACAACCTTGACATTTTATTTTCTTTTGGTGATAGACATCCATGATTGGTTCATCATCCAAAACAAAAAATCCACTCTTTACACACTCCTAACATTTTGTTCACATAGCCCACTAATTAATTGGCATGGATGAAATGCATGGTTGAGTATATCAATTTTGGTGTCACAATGATTAGTTTTGTAAAGTGCATTGTGTTTAGATGCTTGTGATGAATGACATAAATTTGATTTTGTTCATTAAAAATTGATAATATATTAACATTATGATTATGAACACATTTGTAAAACTAGTTTTTTGAAAATAATGCACTCATTATCAACAATGGACTTTCAAAATTCAAAAATTAGAACTCGTCGATTAACTAACTTGTTAATAAATTAGGGCATTCATATTAAATTTTATTTCAAATTTTTAATAATGATTAAGTATGTTGTTAAGAATGAAATAATAAAATTGAATGTGAAATCTTTTTCTTTAAACTTCAACTAAAGGATAGTTAGGGACTTTTGAAAGGTCAAAATTGAACCTCATATTCAAAAATCCTTTTGAAATGAGATTTTATTTTCAAAAACTTTGTGCTTAATAACATGATTTTAAAATCTTTATTTTAGCCTTCATTCATATGATCATTATGAGTTTTTAAAAAAAGATTGCCAAGGGGCATTCACTATAATAAATGATATCAATTACTTTTGATACAGGTTTTGACCTAAGTTTAAAAGGTTTCATATTGGGGTGAGAATTTGGTAATCAAAAATTAAGATATTGAAATCTGAAAAATTATCAACCATATACATTTCATTATTTTTAAACTTGTATGAAAAATTTATTTGTAAAAATTGAGTCACTCAACTATACATTCACTCAAATTGATTTAAGTGAAAAAACTGAAACTTCTTATAGACAAGTTCTATTTACATTAAGCATGCAAATGTCTCATCTTTTCATAGCACAAAGAAGTAATAAGACAACAAAGAAAAACAAAATGACATGAAAGGAAAGTGATGAATTCATGAAAAAGGTTAATAAAATTAAAAAGCATAAAAAAGAACCTTTAGTTTTCTGGACATGTGGCACACCCATGTAAATGAAAATAATTATAGAGCTTCTTTGGACCCCCCACAACCACTTTGCAAACTAAATCGAAACAAAAGTTTATATTTAGACCGGTTCCATTCATGTGGGCAACCCATACAAATGAAAAGAATAAAATTACTTTTGAACCGTCACAACCACCTTACAAACTAACCCAAAACAAAAGTGTGTCATGACACAAAAAGCCACCCATGAACCAAAATTTTAAAAAGACATTCACAACCCTACTTAACCGAAATAATAATAATAATAATAATTATTAAAAAAAAAACCTCATATCCCTCTTCTTCCAAAGGAATAAAATCCTGGTCCTATGGGGAGCATGTTGCATCTCCTCATTGGCTGAGCATGATTTTATTCTTAAATTTGTTGGCCACCATTTTTGCCCTCACACTAATGCCACGGACACTACTTGGGGCAAGTAGTATACTAGTTATTTTGATTTTAGAAAAATTATTTTAAGGTACTTTCAATATGATTATGAGGTGCACCAAAGTCTATTTTCAAATTGTAGTTGTACATGTATTGGGTCAAAAGTAATAAACATTCTTGATTATCTAATAGAGAAATGATACATAGTTGAATTAATGTGGAACAAACGCTAATCTAAGACTCCTAACATTAGTTTAATTGATGGCCAAAACACATTTTTTTATGCCATGATATTATGTGTCAAAAGAATAACCTAATGTTTTTTTAAATTTGCTTTTGCAGATTTTTTGTTGTAGTTATTTGAGCATTTTTAATAAGAAATGGTTCATGTTTTTCCTTTGGTTTGTAAGCTAATTCATGAATCTCACTCAAAAATTTACCCATTAACTATCATTGGTTATTTAATTGTCTAGTTAAAACATTATGCTATATTTTATTTTGTTGAAATACATTTGATCACATGCTAACCAAACCAACTACAAATGAAAAGAAACACATGAAGCATTATCAATATTGAATATAAAAGTGTTCAAATTTGGAGGTAAAAATATATTATTGCAAAATGTGAGATTTTTACCCAAGTAGGCCATGAAGGTGATGAACATCATTGATACTTTTGTCAAGCAAACATCAATTCCAAAGAAGATACCAATCACCTTGATTCAACGAACAACCAAGAATTAAAAGCCAAACTAGCAAAAGTTGAAATGATTGATGTTAGGCCGTTGATCATCATTATTGGCCATATAGTTAGTTATTGCAATTCACATGTCATAAACAACTTAAAATTCCCTACCTTTCACAAGCATGCTAGGATTTCAATGTAGTGAGATAGAAAGAATTCTTAAAGTCTAAAAACTACAATGACAATGCACCAACAATTTGCTTCTAACATTTTCAAGTGACAATATAATTGACCTCCTAATACTTAGCAAATTAGGTGCATGCCACGCTTGACCTCTTACAAAAAGGAAAACATTCACATGAGCAAGGAACCACATCACAACAAGAAAGATAAGCATGGTTGGATTTGGAATAGGTTGTAGCAACAACCATAGCCTAACACCAAAATGCAAGGCTTTGAATAAGAGAAAGGAAGTTGTTTTAGGAGTTCCACATATTAGCAAAAAGTTCAGTAGAGTGATGGATCCCCCCAACACTAGCAACCATGCAAAGAATTGGTTGAGAAAAACTCCAAAGCACATCGCACCAATATAGCCACCACACCCACAAGAACAATCAAAATTCCATATATCAAATAGTAAAGAAACACCACCCTCTCTAGGTGTCATTAGATACTTAAATGTGCACTATTCATTTTGTAAACAACATGAATGACTATAGCCAAGGTCATCATGACATACAAGTTCAAAACTTGTTTCCCATAAAGTGTATGCATTAGTGAATGGCTCACTTTTGTGACATTTTTTGGGTTTACATGCAATACTCATCTTGTTTCAATGTCTTTTGACAAAACATATAGTTTTGAAATTGCCAACTAGGACTTGGTTTTTTAGATTAACAACTTGATTATGAAAACATATGTGTATGTAATTAGGTTTTGAAAAAAATGAACCCACTTTTAATAGTGAACTTTTGAAGTTAAAATTTATGGATAATTGGTTGAATAATTGAAATGAGCATTGGGGTAATAATATATTTAAAAATATTTTGATTCTTTTTTGAGAACGACAATTATGCAAATTGAGAACCTTCCTGAGAACCAACAAAGGGTTTGTGCCATTTATAATACCCTCCCAATGTTGATTGTTACCATGCTACTAGGTTATTAGGTCTTGGTTTTGCCCGACGTCAAATTTACATAGGAAGAGTTGCAATATTTTAATATGTTGGCAATAGTTTGGGCATCAATTTGGACTTTAGTTTCTCATTGCATGTTCAATTGCAAGCTAATTAGAGAGTCACCCAAAATGGAGCACCAAATAACTAAAGTGAAGACAAAGTGAAGCATAAGAGTGTAAGGTAGCTCGACCGGTCACTGAACACTTAAGTGTTTAGAACAATCAAATGTTTGGTTTGTCCTACTGTCCAAAGACTTTTTGTAAATATATTCTGGGCGCATCCATAGTCATTTAGATCGCATCGAATGGTTGAAAAATGATAGAGATATGCCCATTTAAAATATGGGTCCTTTGAAAGCTGGAAAAGGTACAAAGCAAACACAAGGGTGACTAATAAGCAAACACATCACACTGCATGATCAATTTCCAATCTGTTGACAAGTGGACAACATGATGTTCATTTTCAAACTAGATGGATGCCAACACCATCACCTTTTTCATACAAAACAATTCATTAAGCATGAAGGGCCAAGATTAAATTTTTAAAAAATGAGACCAATCAACGATCATAGCAAAAAAGTTGTTCCATTAACCCTAATTTTCTAAACTAGAATGGATGCCACAAACTTCGGGTTTAGTTTCTCTCCTGTGTTCTACAACAAGAGTTTGTTGAGTTTGTTAATGCTCAAATGTTATTGCTCAATGTCATTGGAGATGTTAGTGTAATTGAAGCGTTCCCTCCATTGGTGTGCTTTGTGGTTTTTATGTTGGACCAAAGATCTTTCTCAACCTATCTCGGAATCATTATCAAGCTTACAATTTCTTTCTACATTTCTTTCTACTCATGGGACCTCACTAACTTATTGCTCATGTGTGTGCAAGTTATGAAACAAGGGATGAATGAAGGTTTTGGAGTTTTTTTTTTTAATTTCTTTTTTTCACACTGTGTTTGAATTTTTGGGTTGTAACTGCTCTTCTAATTCAAATTTTTCACTTTCATCCGTTGCAAGTTGGTGTTGTTTAAGCACCTTTTCTCTCTGCTTTGCCATCATTCTCTCTTTCTTTCCTCTTTGTTGTAGGATGTCTTAAGGGTGCACGTGGTCTCTCTCTTTTGTCAAAGGTCTTTTTCTCTCCTTGGCCATCACATTTTCTCTCCCCTTTGTCGAAACTTTATCTCTCTTGTTGGCCATTGTGCTCTCTCTTTCCTTAATGTTGAAGCTCTCTTTCTCCCATGCATCCCTAGAGTTGAGGTTTTTTTTTTTTTTTTCTGGTCTTGAAGCTTTCTCTTTCTCCCCTTGGAGTTGAAGTTTTTTTTCTTTTTTTTGACAATGCATCCTAGGGGTGTGCACACTCTCTCCCCTCTTCCAAATATTTCTCTCTTCTCTCTTGCAATGTCTCCCAAACTTTGCCTTAAAATACCCCCTTCACCAAACAATTTTGTCCAATAGTGTGGTTAATGGCCATATAAATGTACACATCTATGTGAGTTATACTATTCTTTAACCTTTCAGCACCAAACACCTCCCACTAAATAAATGAACAAAATCTCCCTATAAAAATTCTCCAACACTCCCATGACCAAACATAAACTGAATGTCACTGGTTGGAACTATAAAAAAATGCCAAACACAATTTTTTACCACCAAGTGTTCGGTGATAAGGCAACATATGAACACCAATAGGGCAATCCTTATTTGCTAACCCCCCATGAGTGATTATTTTGGGTGTTCCGTCAAAAGGTGGGGTTCGATCATAGGTCAGGCTACCCTAGAGGTGGGTTTGCTGGTGCACTTTATCACCTCGTGGACAGTAAACAAGGGACCAGAGAAAATGCACTTTGACCCCTTAACTTTGCGGTTCCCACTGAAAGAGGGGATAAGGGGTGAAAGCAGGGCCAAAGACAGGGTGAAGACAGGATGACTTTAGGAATAACTCTACTGCGCTGAAAATTTGGTCACTTTTTTTGTGATTTGATTCCCTGTTTTGATGAAACCGGCTCTGCATGAACCAGTTCGCGGGACTTTACAGCTAAGGTTATTAATTTCCAAAAGCTCCTTGCCTGGCCTTCCTCTTGACCTTTAGCTAATTATGGGAAGTTGCAGATTGCATAACAATAAAATCAAATCCAATTTTGGGTGTAAAAGCTATGGCAGCTGTTTTGCTTTGCATGCTTTTTCTGGAAGGGGATAAATTTTTGGCAAAACAAACATCAACTTTTTGTTTTCTTTTTGGAAGGGCGAGTGGGTGGGTGGGGTTGTCTCCTTCTTCCCGCAACGGTCGTGCAACAGAGTTCCCGGAGCTCATAAAGACAGAAAGCGCGTCACACAGGTGCTGGACGGACGAGGATCGCATTGCAAAATTGGGAAATCTTTCTAGATCATCTGTTTTTGGAAGTTTGTGCACTTGGTGAGTTGCATGCGACTGGGGCACGACTCTTTTTTTTCCCCACTCAAATTAATATAACACTGTTCTCGTAAAAGCTAAATTCTAGTGTAGATCATTAATGAATTCAGTGATTTTTTTGGGAAAATTTTGGTCTTTTTTGGAATCCAAAAATTGGGAAAATTTTGGGAATAGTCATTTTTGGGGTATAAATTCAACTAATTTTTCACATTTTTGAAAAAATTAGGTCATTGGGAACCTCAGTGATTCATTTTTTTGGGACAAAATATGCTCATTTTTTCAACCGAAAGCTAAGTAGGAAAGCCTTAAAAAAATTTGGTTTTAAAGTGTATATAAATTCGCTTAATTTCGTTCATTCTTTGAAGAACTTCACCAAAGTTCCGATAACACAAAATTGAAAAAAATAAATCCTGATTAGGTCTGCATTCTTCAAATTCGTATCGGCCAAGCAGAATTATTTCTATTCCCAAGTATGTTCATCACCTATTTTGGCCTCAACTAATGGCAAGGGCTTGAATTGAGGGGGGGGAGGGAGGGACAACAGTTAAAGTGGTACACGTGAAATTGATTGAAATTGGCTTTAATTAACAGACACTACTACTTGTGATTCTCGAGGGAGAAAGAAGACACTACTACAAACCACATGATTTTTCCTCTTCTTCCAAGGAGTCAAGTGGAGCACTAAAAATAAGGTAGTACCCAAGTCGTTATAGTTGTGAAGCTTTGTTGGTTCGCACTAGTATTTTTCACGTTCCAACTTCGTTTGTTTGTTTGTTTGTCTTTTTTCTTTTGACGACATTGTGATGGACATCGAGCATTTGCAGCGGTGACGTTTTTGTGGAAGAATTAGTTGCGGAATTGTTTTACAAGCATTTGGCTCATTCCATGGCGAGTGAAGCTTGTTGCAAACCTGCGCCGCCTGCGGTCGACAACGCAGTTGGGAATGAAGAGACTGTGGGGGGACTCCCTGCCTACGTGACAGGTTCATGGGAGTCAGGAGCGGCTGTGATTCTCGTCTCTGACATTTATGGTAAGCTGTGGTGCAATTCTCTTACAGATTTGTCATATTTGGGTGGCAATTTTTGTGTCGAAGCTTGCAATAGTATATTCATAAATCTTTGCAAAGTATTTTTGCTCTTGATTGTTACCACTTTCTTTGCATGATGTCATGTGATCCCCACGGCCAGCTGTTGGCTCAAGAGATCAGTAGAACGCTAAATTAGTGTGCATGCAGAGGCAGATGTTTATCTATTCATGGCTTATGCGTTGTTAATCAATCCAGAAGCAGATCATGAAAGATGTTGGCAAATTATTATATGAGTTGACCATGTTCTTGGAAGATCTGCACTGGTCATGAAGTGCAGTACCCATGCATCCCTAGCGAGAACTACTCCTTGGGTTTCAGAACGAGTTTTCGTCCTCGACTCCCTGCTCCTGTGTTTGTAATATTGTAGTACAATATGTCAAGATTTGATCCTGCTGAAGCCTCAAGATCATCAAGTTTCTGATTGTGTGTCGCTGGATATTGTTGGCACTGCAGGATACAAGTCGCCTCTTTTGAGGTGCGTGCGTATCGATCTCCCTCTCTCAATCCCAGCTCCTGATCTTTGCGTCGCCACCTTCTTGCAGAATGCCACCTGGCTACTCTGTCGACGATATAAAACCTTTGCAAAAATACTTACAAACAGTTTGCAGAAAATGAAAGCAGCAGTTTTTCTTTGGTAGGCAGGATTCTAGATAGACTCTAAAGGCATGAATCGACAATAGGTCGGGCTTGAGACGCCGGGATGTATCATCATGTGATGTCCTCTTGACTTGCTCTGACATCCGCTGCATGCATGTGCATTTATACGATCGCTCAACAGGAAGCTTGCGGACAAGGTGGCTGCACAAGGGTACCTTGTGGTTGTCCCTGACTGTCTCAAAGGGGACCCTTTTACGCCCAAAAACGACTCCAATTCCCTAGAAGGACTAAGAGAGTACTGGCTCCCTAAGCATCCTCCTGTGAGTATAACACTAGCTCGATTGGCGCTTACAGTGAGAATCCCATTTTTTGCTAGCGATTGAACAGCTTCAATAACTAGTCGACACTAGTGCTGAACTACTTCGCAGACTGAAGTCCTAGAATCACAGAGCTCATCAAATAACTAGAAAATTATACATATATTGTATAGATGTAAATAAATTCAGTGAAAAGATGATCAGTTTGGGATCTGATTTTCTGTGAGTCGTTTTTCAGTCAGAAGCAGCACAAGCCTTGAAGGCGGTGGTGGAGGACTTGAAGGCGAAAGGCATCAGATATATCGGTGCCGTGGGGTTCTGTTGGGGAGGTACAATATTGTTCCTGCGGAATATTGCAGCTGCACTTATAGATCATCACATCGAGATCTCTAGTGTTTGTGAAATCTTTTGCTGAAGATGAGCTTGAGCTGCACAGCATTGCAACTCCACAAGAATATAATGTCGCGATGGGTGGGTCACGTCTTTGATTTGTTGCAGGGAAAGTTGTAGCACTGGCAGGGAAGGAGAAGTTGTTCAACGCGATTGTGCAAATGCATCCGTCTTTAGCAGACGCTTCAGATTACGAAGGTTGATTCATTATCTCAGCGCCTCACTGAATATTCTAGAACCTCGCAGCTGCATGCAGGTGACCATCGCTGGAGTACTACCTAGTGGAGTTCTAGAATGCTGCAATGATTATCTTTTTCTGTTGTTGTGAACCTTGTGCAGAGCTACAATCACCAATCGCAGTGCTTGCAGCTCCCAGTGATGGAGTTGAGAAGTTTATCCCAATTCTGAAAGCACGCAATGATGTATGTCTTTCCAACTCAGATTCTAGATCTACTAGTGCAGCGTCTGGCTGAAGGATACAAATTTAAAACCCTCATACAAACTGTGGAAGTCTCAGAGTTTCTGAAGAGCTTTGCAACAAAAAATCCAGCTTCAGTGTGTGATTTGGACTTCTTATATAAATGCAGTACTTGATTGTCAAAATGGACAGAAGATGTCAAACCAGATCATCTGTAACTGCTGAAATTCTCATTGGCAAGTTTTCTTTTTGTGGTAACAGATAGAACACTTTGTGAAAGTGTACCCTGGAGTTGAACATGGATGGACAGTCCGGTATGATGAGAACGACCCGGAGGCAGTGAAGAAAGCTGAGGAAGCTCACACAGATATGCTTGCATGGCTCAAGAAACATGTGCCCACTAGTGTAAACTCATCATGAATCATCAGCACATGAAGGCACGGGCCAGGTTTAAAGCTTTGCTTAAGTCTAAGAGAACTACTAGCTCTCTCTTAATTCTCTTCCACCCTCTACTCCAGTGTTCAAAGACCTTGGTCTGATTTTAGATCTGCAACAAAAGACCTTGGTAAGTTTGTTTTTTTCAGAACTTTCTGAGCCAATCATGTCAAATGTGAACAAGCCCTGGCTCCTTTTATTGTGACTACACCCACAACAACAAACTGTTAGAAAATCAAATAAAAATAAAACAAGTCTATAACTTGTGTAGAATTTGGTTGTGTGTAATAGACTTTGCACCTTTGGGCCTCACAATGATTGTGTGAACTATGTATCATGTGTGCATACTAAGACTTGCAAGATACATAAAAGAATGATGATCAGGTTTTCTTTTTGTATGAGATTGTTCAGGCAAAATGGCTTTGCACATGGAGTTGGTTAGTAAGTTAGTTAGCCCTCATTTAGGAGTTTATTTTGGAAAATTTGGCAGTGACATCAAGTCAATGCAGCGAAGGAAAATTGCAGAACTCCCTGGGTTTGTTGCAGCACTTTTTCTGGACATGGAAAAGTTCATTATTTTTGGACCTCCTCTTGCCACGCTTCTGGGTTAAACTAAGAATATGTGTAGACAAATATGTAGAACAAGTATGACAAATTTCTTGGCCATATTTTTGCTTTAATCTAAGAACATGACAAATTTAGCTTTCTTGGCCACATTTTTGGGTTAATCTAAGAACATGACAAATTTTTGCATTTTTGCCACAGTTTCCGGTTAATATAAGAACATGACAAATTTGGCTTTTTTTACCACAGTTTTGGGTAATTCACGAACATGACATATTTGCACTTGATTGCCATAGTCTTTGGTAGAATTTAAGAACATGAAAATTTACACTTCTTTGCAGCAGTTTTGGGTGCATCAAAGAAGGTGAAATTTTGCACTGCTTTGCCATAGTATTGGGTAATTAAAAAAAAAACATGACAATTCACACTTCTTTGCCACAGTTTTTATAATTTAAGAAACATGACAATTTGTGTGGCTTTGCCAAAGTTTTGGGTAATTCATCTAATGACATGATTTTGCACTGCTTTGCCACAGCTGACAAGGGTATTCTGTGAAGGATAAATCAACATCTGACCTTCATTCTCAACAATGCTGGTTATCCACATCTAGATGTGTTTCTTTGCGAAAGGCCAAATGAACGCCTGACCATTCTTCTCAACAACCTTTGATGAGAGGAGTATCCAGTATATTATGTGTTCAAACTGAAATTCTTAACTTTTACAACTAGCTGGTTGTCCACAGCTAGATGTTTTTTTTGGCCATCTAGGCTTATGAACTCGCTTAAATGGTAGTATCATTGGATATCCAAAGCCAACTTAGATCCATGCACATAATCAAAAATACAAAATAGAGTCTCATTTCTTAATATTTGAATTCCTGTGGTATTCTCAAAAGAAAAGTACAACAAAAGTAAATGTAATATATCCACATAACCTATCATAAGATTATTGAATATTGAATGTTTTTATTAGATAATGATCAAAGATAAAATATTTTTTCACTCATTTGTGTGTAAGCAAGATAAAGTGAACAACTTTTTTATCTTCTCAAAACTGGAGCAAGTAGATTTTAAATAATAATTAAAGCCATCATAAAATTATGAAACATTTAATATTTTTGCTTGAGTGATAAAAGGTAATATGTTTTTACACTAATGTGCATTAATTTTCAAATTTCAACTTGTAAAAGTAGAATTCAAGTAAATCTTTAAAAATATAAATTTCTTTTGATGTTTATTTTCAAGTGTGGGTTTTTTGTTTCAAGTAGGTGTTAAGTAGGGTTTAATGAAGATAAAATAAATAAATAAAATGATGGCTTGCTAAAATAGATGATGATCTTCATATCATAAATTAGTACATTTTAATTTTTTAACAAAAAAATAGGTTTTAACACATATATATCAATTAGTTTCAAATTTATTTTTCATCTACTATTTTAAATACATTTACTTTTTATGTTTTGGGAATTATATTTTTGTAAACTTAATACAACAAATGAATGTTATTTGACATATATTTTCACCTAATTTGATGTTTACAAAAATATCATAATTATATGTGTGATACATGATTTAAGTGTAAACGTTTACTTTTTATGTATGCATTCTTTTGCTTTGACCCATTTGCATTAATTTTCAAATCTTGCATTGTTTCAATAGGGTTTTGATAAGCTTTTTTATAATTATGCAAGTAGTTACAAAATTTACTTTTCATGTTTTAACACATGAATTTTTGTTTACAAAACTATTATTTGATGACCCCCTCATGAATATATGATGATTTTTAAATGCTAACTTATTTGTACATATTTATTTCATTAGGTTTTTTAATGTAAAAGTTTGAACATCATATCAATTAATTAATTCAAACATATTTGTTATCTAGTTTTATTATGCAAAAGTTCTTCAAATTTTATATTTTGTTTATCATACTTAACTCAATGGATGGTTTTATAATGAAACTTATATTTTTAAAATATTTTGAATTGATTTTCTTATGCTTATGCCAAAAATTATTTCATTTTTAAATTGGATTTTGATATGCTAGTTCTTTTTATCTATTTTATAATGCTTGAAATCATCTCTAGTAAAGATGAATTAGACAATGAAAATGAATCACTTGAAACGTCAATATTTGTAATAATATTTGTTGGACAACTATAATGCACAATGCTCATGTATGTAAGGTTAAACTTTGAAACTTTTGGGGTGTAAATGACATAATAGGAACATTGGGAGTCCTTTCAATGACTACTTGTTTGAAAATGTTTTCAATATATAATTTTCATTTGTAAATTGAAAAAAAATCATCAAAAAATTCTTTTGACTTACAAGACGTTGCATTATATTATAACTTAAAGATATGTTTAACGAATCTTTTGACAAATAGGAATCCTTATAATGTTCTTGTCCTATGCTACCATATCAATGCCTATAACTATCATTGTCTACATCAACATAAGGGTGTTTGTATATTATGGTGACCTTATATGGACATCACAATGGCAATTTTTCTTATATTCTTGAAATAAAATTCATTGAAATAATTTTGAAAAAGATTCACTTATAAATTTATTTAAGTAATTACACTATGAGAATTGCATCTACCAAAACCACATAACCCTACAACTTAAACTCAAAAAACAACTCATATACAACTATTATGTAAGTATCATTTGGGTATTATAATTAATGTGCAATTATCACCTTAGAAATACAATGTATTAATAAATAAACAATCATGTTAGAAAATCAATTGGTTGTATTATAGTTGTAACATTATTACAAAACGTGCAGATCATTAGTCCCCGTTCACTAAACCAATGAATTCACTACTTCTTCATTGGTCCTTGTTCATTACAACCAATGAATTACTCAAAATCCAATGCAATCACTTGGTGTACAAGGACACCTTTTGTTCTAGTGTAAATGAGTTGAAAATGAATCTTTCTATACGGTAATTTATACACATTGTACATATATATGTAATCAACCATGTTTGATTTCTTAAACGTTACATTGTAATTGCACGTGGCAACTATTCTAGAACTATTATAAATGTGTCACTAAAGCAACAACTATGTTGCAACTAATGTATAATGTACATACATATGATCATGCCACATGTCCACATTTCCACCACCCATTATGGGATACATTTGCAATTAGTTTTTATTATAATTTCCATCGATACAATTATTATGGCCATTAGTGTGCCATTACTAAAATATTATTGTTCAACTATGTTATGACTACAATATAACTTATGTCTACATACAATTTAATAAGGATACATATTCATCAATTATTTGTATGTTCATCATATGTGTTTCATTTGGAATGATTTCAAATGTTATTGGAACGCTACTTCAAGCTCTAAAAATCATCTTTGAAGTGCAAAGGAAAAGGAATAATGAGAAAATAATAAGAAAAAAAATAAGTTTTCTAACTTACAAAACACCATTTTTTTTTCTTTTTCTTTTTAGACCCTTCTTACTTTCAAACGTCATAACTTTCTTATTTTTTATTCATTTTCAAACAATTTAAAATGTTATAGGAATGTCACCTAAAGTTCTATAAATCATTTTGGATTTTAATAACAACATAACAACGTTCAAGGAATTTTTTGGGTGTTTAGGAACCAACCTTTATAGTGTTCGATGGTTTGTATTTTTGAATTCTTGACCCCCTCTACTTTGGGGGGTGGTAACTTTTTCAATTATATTCTATTTTTGACAATTTTTAGTGCGCCAAATGCACCAATATGAAGCCTTTCAATATTGTTTGGACACTAGAAACAATGGAGCCCTTCACTTAAATTTGGCCTGCCTTGAACATTTGAATGTCATAGTTGCAACTCGATTTGCAATTAATGAAAAACTAAAAGATTTAACCCATTTTATTTTTTTGGAATCCAATGTTACAAATTATATAAAGAATGTTTATTCTCTTATGTTTTCATATTAAAATACATGTGTCATTTTGGGATGAGCTCAAAAAAGTTTAATTTAAAGGCAAAACAAAAAAAAATTTAAAAAAAATTCATGACTATTTTTTAGTTCACTTAATCTTGTGCTTTCCTACCTACTTACCTACCTAAGTAAATAAATAGGTCTTACTTTTGTACTTACTTATATAGGTAGGTGGGTCTTTACATATTTGAATACTTAGGTTAAATTAAGTAAGACATATGGGTGAAAATGCAATGAAAGGAGCTATGGGCTACAAAGTTAAAAGCTTTTCCAAGGACTGCATTTGACACATGGCATTTTTGTGTTGGTCAATTTTTAAGCACCCTACTTATATTTGGATAGATTATTAAAAGGGTAGTAATGGGAAGTAGAAAGAGGATGTAGTAGTTAATTGGCATATATGTTAGTTAGTTATTGGTTATTTAATTTGAATTGTTTTTTGAAGGGAAATTTTGGGAGTTTATCTTTGGACATTGAATTTTGGGGAATTTTTCATTTTTTAAAAAACAATTGTATGTTTTCTTTCAAAGTTTGGAATATCTTTTTGGATATGGATTTATGAAGCATTACTATTATGAAGTATGTAGAAATATTATAAAATTATACTATAGCAACCAATACCTATTAGTATTGGTTTCATTTTCCTCCAATATACTATTATGTGAAAGTTTGAATAATTATTATACAAGATTATGTCTTTTCAAAAACATGTCAAGTCTTATTGAAATGTGCTTATAATTGAGAAAGATTGGGTTGAAGGACTTCAACAAAGAAAGTTTGAAAATGTGAAGGTATAAGCTCGCTTGATGAAACATAAAACATATGTGAACCTATGCAAAGCATTCATTATTGTGGATGGTAAAATGAATTAACCTTTTACTTCTCTGTGTGTTCATGTTGTTCATTGTATATTACATCATGTATTCAATTAGTGACTAAGACAAAAGCATCAAAAACCACAAGTGAACATTTGCCTTCCAACAATTCATTTTTGGAACTTTATTTGTTAGCCTTGAGCAAGAAATGAAGATCCCAACATTAGGAAAATGAAAGGAATTTTGCTAAATGAAATACAAAAGAAACAAAATTGACAAATGAAAAAACTTCTAGTGGGACTTGAATCAAACCTAATGAACTTTGGCTTTGTTAATTATCAATATGGCAATATGCATATTATATTTGGGCTATGTTTAAGATTAATGCAAACTAATCAGATTAATGTTTTGTTGTGTTGATTGCAAATATTTCCTCATGTTTTGGCTTTGTTAACTTTAGGGTATCATAGTTTGCTAAATCCATTTGGGCTATGTTTTGGATTCATTGAAGCACATAAGCATTGGTTTGTTGTGATTGTAAAGGTTGCAAGTGTTTCCAAGTGTTTTGGTTTTATTCACTATGAATAAGGCAATTTGCAAAATGTATTTGAACTATGCTTTGGATTGATTTAAATTAATGAGTAATGTTTTGTTGTGCTAATACATTTTGCAAGTACTTCCAAGTGTTTTGGAATGGTTTCTAGTTGAAGTTGAAAGAGCACAAACAAAAGTTAGGATATGAATTTGTTATGTTGATTCCATTCTACACATTTGATGGTGAGAAATTGGAGATGTTTGCAATGTAGTTGTTCGTCATTTGCATGCTCAAAGTAATTAAGAATTGTTAAATGAGATGCCAAGGTTCCTAAAACTAAAAAATCATTGGATCTAGTGTAATGTTTCTTGCAATCAAAGAACTGTTAGATCTAATGGCCAAGTTCTTGTGACTTAAAAACCATTAGATTTTTAGTTTGTTTTCTGGCCAAGAGATAATTAGTCTCATAAATACCCTTCATGTTTGAAGTTTGAAAAAAATAGAACTAGACAAATTCTTTGTTCCCTTCATAGAAAAAAAATGAAATTGAAGGTTCTTTGATAATTAAGAAAATAAAATAACCACACAACTCCCAAAAACAAATTGTGGCAAAATTTCGTGACTTGGAAGGGAAAAAATCAGAATATGAAAAGAAATTGAAAAAATTGTGATTTTAAGGGTTTTTTTGCCATTTTTTGAAATAAAAATAATTAAATTAACCACATCTAGACCTAGGCACTTCCTGGGTCATCAATTGTAGCAGCACTTATGAAAAAATCATTCACCCCACATAGGACAATCATCATTTAATGATAATTAATGCTGGGGATCCTTGCCAGTGGACCTACTCCTGGAATTTGCAAAAAGAAAACCCTGTGCAACCCTAGTCAAAGCCCTAATTATAAGGTTCACTCCAAAATTGAACAAATAAATCCTGCAAACGAACCCTTGCCAACTTACAAAATTCTATGAAGGAATGACTGACCGTGTATATACGAAAAGAAGTGCTGGAAACTCTCTGAACATCCACTATAAAAGTCATTTGGGCTTATGTGGGCTGATGAGAGAGTGCTTAAGTGTTATAAATTCTGATCCATTGGCCATGTTTGGCCTCCATATTCTTTGGAGACAAAACAATGAAAATGCTACAAACAAACCATTACAAACCTACATACAATTTGTTGGGCCTATCGCATTGGATCCAACTTTTGAAAGTTTTACCTTATTAGATCCAATTTCACATTAGGTGAACCCGTTTCTTTGGTGAAAGCGTCTAGACTGTTTACATGAGAACGGATTGTTTTGTTGTTCAGAGTAGGTAGATGTAAAACATCTTGTCTATTGGGAGGGCGAGCATGATTGTGATGCCTTGTTTCTTGTTTCATTAGTCTTGTTTTGTTCATGACAAGTTTGACATTGGATCTCCTATTGATTCCCAGAGTCCCACAAGTTCAACAGTTTAATAATGGTGAGTTATATCTGTTTCATTCGTCAATTTTGGTCTCTCCCTTTCCAGTACATACATGTTGATTTTTCAATTATTTTTTGTTTCATTTTTTTCTTACAGTGGAATGGCTTTCAACCTAAATGGTTTTAACTTCAATCAATCTGTAATTGATAGCCGAGGCCATGTAATTAACAAAGAGTAGGAGAAATGGAAGTTTGACTCTTTTTCTCTTTTATAAAAAAAAAATTCCTAATTCGTTTTTTGCATTGATATAACTCATTTTTCTTCCTAAATTTCATTGCATCTTTTTCTCTTTTTTTCGCTTAACAGATCGATGCTTGCTTATTAGTAAGTTCTCTTTGGCGCTAGCTTGAAGCTCAAATTTTCACTTGTTTTGGAGCCCTCCTCTTTGTATAATAAAAACTTGTTCAAAATGCTATTCTCCATTACAAAATCTGAGGTTGCACCTATCTGAAACATGAAAACACTTCTTAAAAAAATTGCTACTCATATGGGGGGGACCAGAGTGAACCAGTACCCACCAGTGCTCTATCCACTGGATGCCTGTTATGACTCCGTTGTGGATGAATCTCAACTGAGTTAATATCCGGTTTCACCATTGTAACCCATTTTGCAAGAAGTGTGTCCTATTTATAGGCTCATAGGTAGGAAAAACTAGGTGAGTAACTAACTGGTGATAAGATGGTTTATACATGGGTAAGGGCTCATTTTACTACCTACCTGCTAACAAGCAGCAACAGGTTAGTAGCTGGTAGGTTTTCTAAAACAAACAACTGAGCTAACCACCATGGTTAAATAAGGATCTGGAACCCAAGAGAAAACTGTTTCCCAACCAACTTCCTATTCATCCATCTGGTTGGCTCTGGCCTGTTTTGTGAAGGATTAGTGGCCTTCAGCACTTGGAAACAACATAAAGATTTTGGGCCATACTAGTCTTGACTCCAGGTTACAATTTTGGCTACTGGTTTCATGTAGCTTCAATGCAATCAAATGGTGGGAGTCATCCTCACTAGTTTCCACCCTACTCCTAACCTTCACTCCAATTTTGAGAGTCCTTCATTAGTCTGAGCATGACATTTTGTAACATGTTCCAGAACATAATGACCAAAAATGGATGTTGGTCTAAACTATTGAACAAATTTGATCAAATATGTTTGGGAAATGTTACATATAATAAAGTTATTGGCAAAGATAGTAAAATTCAAGATGAGAATCCTGGGATTCCCTAAAACTGAGGATGACAGTCAAAAAATGCACATGAAATTATGCCAAAGGAAAATTAACATATCACCAAACTCAAATCTTTTTGGGAACCCAAGAGGATTTGAGTTTTCTCTTCTCGTATCTTGTGTTTTGCTTGTGTTGAAGTGTCTACCTAGGGGCCTATCTATGTTATGGGATATCCAAGGGGAACTTAGAGGATTACAGAAAGTTTATTTAAAGGGTTAACTAAAAAATTTATAAGTTAGGGGATACTTAGGGATTATTTAGAAAGTTATCTAGGACTGATTCATAGCACAAGGGATTACATAGTCTTACTTAGAGGGCTATCTAGGATAAAGACTCTCTATTTACGATAGGGACTCTCAAAAGCCTACATAAGGGGTTACATAAGGCTTATTCTGTAAAGGTCTACCTAGCGAGACACCTAAGGGATTATCTAGGTTATGGAATACATAAAAAGTTATTTAGGGGGCTACCTAAGGAGACATTTAGGGGTCTACCTAGGTTATGGGGTACCTAAAGGTTACTTAGGAGATCACATAGGGCCTACTTAGAGAGCTATTTGAGGAGTATCTAGGGAGACACCTAGGGGTTTACCTAGGTTATGGGGTACCTAAGGTTACTTAAGGAGCTACAAAACCTACTTGAAGGCCTACTTAAGGACTATCTAGGGAAACACCTAGGGGTCTACCTAGGCTATGGGATACAAAAAACTATTTAAGGGGCTACCTAAAACTACCTACGGCTTATTCATAAAACAAGAAGGGGTGTAAATAAGGCTTACGTAGAGGGCTACCAAGGGAGACACCTAGGGGCCTACATAGGTTATGGAATACCGAAAGGCTATTTATGGAGCTACATAAAACCTACTGATGGGGCTAATAAGTTAAGAACTTTTTATGTTAGGGGATACTTTAAAATTATTTAAAAACTACCTAAGGTTGATTGATAATGTAAGAGGAGGCTACTTATGGCCTACCTAGGGTGACTCATAAGTCTTATGTAGTTCATTAAGTAGTCCTTAGGAAACCCCTAACTTAAAAAGATCCCTAGGTAGTCCCTATGTAACAAATATGTAACCCCTTAGGTAATCCCTATGTAACCTTCCTATGTAGGCTTTTGATAACCCTTATTTTATATAGCCCATAATCTCCATAAACCCTTAGGTAGTTAATCCCTAAGTAGCCTCATAGCTTATTTATGTAAGCCCTCTAAATAATCTTTAGATATCCCCTAACTTAAGAAGTTTTTTTTATAGCTCCCTAGGTAGGCCTTATGTAGCTTCATAAGTATCTTTTAGTTATCCCCTAACTTAGGTAGGCTCCTTAGTAGCCCCTAGGTAGCATGTAGATAGGTCCTTAAGTAACCTTTAGGTACATTCTTTGTAACCCCCCATGTAGGCTTTTCATTGCCCTGCCTTAAATAATAAGTAGGTAGTCCATAGGTAAGTCAATAGGTAGCCCATGCATGCTTACATAAGTAAGCCATGAGTAGATAGGTAAGTCCTAACTTAGTTAGCCCCTTATCTAAGTAGTCTCCTAAGTGGCCATAAGTTAGGTAAATGGTAGTCTAATTCAAAAACAATTTATGTTGATCAATTTTTGAGAGTTCATCCTTAGTTTTGAGGAGTGATCCTCACTTTGATGAATTTTCTGGATTGCTCAAAAGGTAGGATGAGTGAGTACACTCAGGACCAAGGACCAAAGTCCGACTCAAAGTAAAGATTACTTTAAGAATTGCATGTCTCTAGTGTGAAAGAGTACATTGACAATCTCTTCCCTGAAATTTTTCTATGTAGCCTAAGTGACCATCCTCTATAGGAAAATATCATAAAAATGGGGTTCATCCCTAGGCTATAAACCAGATTTGAAGCACAAAATTTGAATCATCCTTCTATATTTATGTATACATACTTACAGGAACTAAATACAGAGCTCTTGTGATTTTTACTTCATTTTTCCTGACTAATGACAATTGAAACCCTCAAAATAAAAACAAAACAAAACAAAACACTTTTTATCGAAAATTCTTGCCTCTAAAAGAAACACTGGCATTTACTTGTAAAATGGGTGTAAGATATATTCCACTGGCAATTATTCCACCAATGGAATAAGTGCTTATAAACTATAGTTTGGATGAAGCTGAAGCTTTAAATATTGGTGTAAAAATTGAGTTTGGACTTGTAAATATGCACTTGATAAGTGCTTCCCAAAAGGATCAATAAAGAAATGAGATTGACTTTGATTAGCACATCACAATGTTGGGGCCCATGTGATGACATTTTGTTGATCCTCATGTTATGTTGTTCAATACTCCATCTTCTTGTTGTTTTTTCAATGTTATGTTGTTCAATACTCCATCTTCTTGTTGTTTTTTCAATGTTATGTTGTTCAATACTCCACGTTGTTGTTGTTTTTTAAATGTTATGTTGTTCAATACTCCATGTTGTTGTTGTTTTTTCAATGTTATGTTGTTTAATACTCCATGTTGTTGTTGTTGTTGTTGTTTTTTCAATGTTATGTTGTCCAATACTCCATGTTGTTGTTGCTTTTCAATTTTGTGATGTAACCACACCAGAAATTAGTCAAATTTGGAACTAGGATTCAATCATGCACACATGCAATTAGTCAAATTTGGGGTTAGAGAGCAAAGTTAAAGATTCTAAGAATCCTGCTATTCTTTGACAACCTACTGGAACGTATTGTTTACATATGGCAATTTCAGAATTTTTTTCCTTGAAATCTGGTGACTTTAGCATTTTTTTTTCACAAAAATCATTTGCATGATGAGTTGCACTTGATCTTTTGTCGTCACCAATCGACAAAACTTTGTCAAAGATAAATACCCTGGAGTAAGGGTAGGCAAATAACTTGCACACTAATTTGGATGTGATAAACACCGGTAAAGACTCACAGACTTGGTGGATGGATTTGCACTAAGGATATATGAAGAAGGCAAGAGTGAACTGGTTAGCCACTCACTGGGCCTCAGTTCCCAATGTTGATGATTGAGGTATTTTTCCCAAAACAATTATTATGATGGGAAACTTATTTTGAACTCCAAGTTATTCAGAATTGATAGGTGGACTCTGGTCTCTAGTATGTTGCTCCCTTTGGAAACCAAACAAAAATGTCTGCCAATTTCTTTGATTGTGTCTTCTCTGAACCAAGGCTGAGAGCTGCTGGCTTACAAATCTAACCTGACCATGTGTGCTTCATAACTTGGAAAGATCTATGATGAAGACACTAAAGCAACATTGTGATGGTAAAATTTGACCCTTCAACTACAAGGGCCAACAAATTGGGTTGCACTATTTCCATCATTTGCCATTTTTTTTCCTCTGATGATTCTTAATTGTGTCCATAATCATACCCATTCAGTTCTGTCTAAGTTTAACCCTGGTTAACTGGATGAATTACATCCATGAATTATGTTCAAATGCAAGAACATGAATGACACAAGTAAATGAAATTTATCCTAATGGATGAATGAAAATACTGGATGAAATTCATGCTATTTCAAAATGAGAGAAGTCTTATCCACAGAATATCATCAATAGTTTAACTTGATCCATGAAACATTTCATTCAGAGTTTATTTCCTCCAGATTCCATACATCAGCAATGACATGGGATATCATCCATGAATTTGAATGGATGAGCCTTCATTCATGTACTTTCATCGATGATAATAGATGGATGGATGAATGGACTTCTTCAATGAAGTTATTCAAGACATAGCAAGATGACATTAATTTTCATCTCCAAAATATCATCTACAATTTTATGCCATCCATGAAGTATTAGTCGTGAACTCAAATTCAACCAACCAATTGATGAATAATCAAACTTAAATGGATGGAATTTCATGATGAAACAAAGATCATTGGTGAAGTATTGTACAAAAAATTTAATTCATTGATGAAAGTTCATCTAAATTTCATCTAATTTCAACATCGATTTCCTCCATGGACATTTGGGGCCATGTTTTCTCCATAAAAAATCAATTCATTTGGTGAGTCAATTTCACCCATCATCCATTCAGATGATGGTTCATACTTACATTGAATTCTTGTTCAATGGCCATAAGTCGCCATAAGTCCCACACCATTCATCAACATTCGGATATATAAAGACATAAAGCCCAAGCTGATAACTTTTCAAATTGCTCTTGAAGTGCAGTTACAAAATCTCTAGAGACTAGCTTGAAAGGAACTCCTTGGAAGCCCTAAAAGGGTAAAAGAGCCATCAAACCCAACACCGCCAAAACAAAAACACAGAGGTTCCAGCCCTTTTTCTGAATTGGGCAGCTTATGAAAATTGGGAGTCTGCTCTTCTGTGAAGAAGTTCGGGCCCAGTAAAGGAATACATTTCAAGCATTGGGTAGTCTGTGTATATTTTATTCAGGGCAGTTTGAGTGTATTTGTGCAGTACACAAGATGGAATGAACTTGACAAGTGGCAATGTAGCATTGGTATTGTGGACTTGAGGGTTTTTTCATGTGAACTTGACGACTTAGCAAAGTAGACCTGATGAATTGATGAAGTGCATGTGGACTTAGTGCTTTTTGAATTGGACTTGGTGAACAAATGAAGTCGACATGGCAAATTCGTTGAGCAAATGATATTCTATAAACATTCTGATAAACATGGTATTATAGATAATGCAAGAGTGAATTGATGAAGTGCATGTGGACTTAGTGCTTGTTGAAGTGGACACGGTGAGCAAATGAAGTCAACATGGCAAATTCTTTGAGCAAATGATATTCTATAAACATTCTAATAAACATGGTATTATTGATAATGCAAGAGTGAATTGATGAAGTGCATGTGGACTTAGTGCTTGTTGAAAAGGACTTGATGAGCAAATGAAGTCAACATGGCAAATTCGTTGAGCAAATGATATTCTATAAACATTTTGATAAACATGGTATTATTGATAATGCAAGAATAAAAAGATCAAGAAAGAAGAAGGGATATATATTAACTAGTGTTGCTAAGCACCTCTTATCAAGAGTAGCAGAGCACCACTTATCCAAAATAAAGGTATTAGCTAACTAGATTTCATTTATTCTAATTTGATCTAGATCTACTCTAACCAATTTTGTTGGCAAAGAGTACAAGATTTCATCTATTTCTAACACATTCACTTCAAAACTCCTTCAACTTATTCAAGTAGCTTTGTGCATGTCGAAGACTTACACTCCATGTAAGCATGTAAAAAAGCATGTGCAAAATAATGTTGAACTACCAAAAGGTTCAATATAAATCTTTTCTTGTGTTTGTGTTTTAATGTTTGTTTCTTGTGTTTTTCATGTGTTCTTGATGACTTCTTCAAAGCACCATTGTTTGTTCTTTGTGTTCTTCAAAACATAGAGGTAAATAAAAGATGGGCCTATCTTGAGGAAGACCCATGCATGCAATAAAAGTGCCCTCATTGCCATCTCTTTTTTGTCAATACACAATGCCAAGGGACAAGACTTGTGAGAGAGAAGAAATTTGGAGAACACAAGTTTGTTCTAATTCAATTTGTTGGAAAGAATTTGGCATCCTAGACAAGAAAAAATGGTATAAAAATTGAGCCTAATTATGAGATGTTTTATTTGTGAAAGTCTTTTTTTTTCTTTGGTGCTTAGTAAACAACAATTATCTACTTTCTCTCTCTCTTATTATTTGTCCCTTCCAATGTTGTTTCCTTGATGCTAGTAAATTGTTTGCTTTCATGTTCTTGTCCAATATGCATTTTTCGTGTTCTTCATGTACTCTTTTCAAAGCATCATAAAACTACATAGCAATAATAATTGATTATACATTTTCTAAGCAAACATGTAGGCAAGCAAGTTTGTAGGGGAGAGAAGCAAAGCAATGTAGTGAGCTTGATTCCAAGATTGTGGCGGGCATGATGCTCTTACAACATTGAGCTACAACTTGCAAATTCCTTGACATAAGTTATTTTTTACAAGGTGAATTTATAGGTCTTGATGGAAATGTGTAAGTGTAAAACAAATACACTTACACAATTTTACATGACCATGTAAAATAGTGAAAAATCATGTAACTTCTTTTTGGGGCCTAAGGGGTGAACAAAATTAAAAAAAGGAAATTGAGCTTTGGGATCCACCTACAATTAATAAATTTGAAGATGCAAGGTGAAAGCACACTAAAGGTGAACAACTTTTGTTCAAAAAAGGTGATGTATAACAAGTATTATAGTACACAGTGAGTTAAAATTTTGATGGCATCCTTTGGTTATCTTGAACATAAATAAAAAAACTTTAAAAGTTGCACAACAACATTTTTGAATTCAAGGTTCATTTTGACTCAAAATTCATTTTGTGTCACGGACACCACCATCTCCTGTCACTTGCATTGTCACTTACACCAACATAGTCGCCTTCATCATTGTTTGCATCATTGTTAATTCTCAGTTAATTCCCAGTTCACTTTTAGTTAATTCTTAATTAAATTTTTGTTAATTCTTAGTTAAAATATTAGTTAAGTCTTACTTAAATCCTAGTTAACTTTCAATTAAGTCTTAGTTAAGTCCTAGTTAAATTTGAGTTAACCTTCAGTTAAGTTCAAATTAACCCTCAATTAATTTTCAGTTAACCTTTAATCAAGTTTTAATTAACTTTTAATTCATTATTAATTAAAAAGCTTCCTTAGTTGGTGCACACATGGAAACTTGTGTTAGGTCCCCAATGAAGTATAATATGAATTAACCCTTAATTAAGTTTTAATTGACTTTTAGTTGATAATTAATTAGGAAGCTTCTCAAAAAGCTTCCTTGTTCAATGCACACTTGGAAACTTTTATGGAAGCTTCTTTGAGTTAGGTCCCTAATGAGGTATGAATAGGGGTAAAACCTCCCATTATTGTAAGTTTGTTCAATATTAATTTTGGGTATGCTTTCCTATCATAACCTTTACTTTCATACATTATTAGAATAATTTTTTTTTTGAATCATCTTTTAGCATATATCATGTTCTTGCCTTGCATCTTTATGTTTTCAATCTTGAATTATACTTAGGCTTGCATTTCTTGTAATTTATTTTCCTTGTTATGTCTTTGGATTAGTTCTTATTCTTGTAATTTTCCATGCCCGTGACATTTTGATCCAATAATTAGATGAAAAATATTGGATAAAATCAATGTACACAAAGTATAAAACTTACAAATTTTGAACGGCCATAGGGCCTCATGTTTATGATTCATGAAACATCACCAAACAAAAGAAAATTGAAAAAATAATGCAATGCCCATCTATAAATCTCCTCCTCTTTGATAGGGTATGGTTTTTTCTTAAAAATAAGATATTCTTATGCATTCATTTCAAAACAAATGCAAAAAACACATTTTTTTTAATGAAATTTCATCCAAAAATTTTAATTTTCTAAATTCTTCTAGATTTAATCAATCTATATCGATATCATAGACCATAAAAAAAATTCACCCAAAAATTCTATTCACAACCCTAGTTTTGAAATATATATTCAAATTTTCAAACTTTGTGATGGGTAGTATTTTGTGATGAATATATTCCATATGTTCAAATTTTTCAATGTTTGTTGAATTTTTCAAAATAATAGATTAGATGAAGTCTAAAGCTAATCAAATATACTTAAAACAAGCAAAAAAATCCAAAATGTGATGTTTGTATAATATTAAAAAATTAAATTGCAGAAATATTATAAATGTGATTACAATTTTGAAGGGGCTTAGTGTGCTTTCACCCTGCAAATAGGCATACTGACTAAAGGTATATAATATATGTTAAGGTGTTGCATGGGCATGATGGATTGCAAAACTCTTGCTAAGTGAACATGATCTCAATACCATTTTATATAATAGTTGAAACATTCAAATTTATTACATATGATATGACAATGAAAGGGACTACAGAATCCATTATGGAAGATTATTTTATTCACAAAAGGATTCAAGAGATTTGGTCATGTTGGGATCTTCAAATGTGTTTTATTGTTCCTTCTAATACAATTCGAACACATGATTAAATTTGCTACAATCTTAACAATACATAAATACACAAAATTGAATTTTTAAAAAAGTTCTACAACACAACATGCACCCAATTTATTTTTTTAAAAGTCAAATTTGTAAACATGTGATGTTCATGCTAAAAGTGATTTTAATTCATTTTAAATAAACATATTATATAATTTTATGAGGATTTGAGTCTTTAACAATGCTATAATCTCTCAATCACATTGTTCACTTTTGCAATTGTATAAGATTCAATTTTAACCTATTAGAACCATATAAAAATTCCCATGTAACACTTCCATACACAAGTAGGTATTCTTAAGCAAAACTATAAATTACAAATTTCACCAAATTTCCAAAATAAATAAAATAAATCCATAGATATTTGTACTAGGTCCCATTAGGCATCCTTCTTATAAGGATGCTTCAGTTTTTCTTGACTTTCATTTCTTGTTTATAAACAAATTTGGCTAAATCTTCTTGTGGATGATCACCAATTCACCTACAACGCAAAATGGATTTTCTTGAAAAAAACCATTGGTCTAGACTTTCACCCAAATTTGAATGGGTATCATGAATAAATAATAAGTATAAACCTTGCTACTTGTGAAAATTCAAAGTCAATTTCTCCTTGAGATTAAACAAATCATTTATATTATTAAATTACACCTTCATTTGTGGAAAAGCATGTGACAATTTTATTTAAAAATTTGAATATGCCAATTACTTTAACTTTAAAAACATTGGCACATGTGTGATTTTCAAAAAAATGTAAATCACATTTTTTTCCCTCACACATGAGGATGTAACTTATTGGGAAAGATTATGGTCCCTTTTCTTAAAAAATGTTAAGATCAAATCCTCTTGAGATAAGAATTAAGTGAGAACTTGTTTACTTGAAACCAATGATCATCTTTTTGGCATTTCTGAAAACCAGCTAGAATCTCTAAATCTCAAAGAAAAAAAATCCCAAAGAACCGGACTTGACAAATCTAAGAAGGAGGAGGGAAAAAAAAAAAGGTGAGAACCGCCCAACATTGGTTTGAGGTTTGAACACTTGAAGAAGCTCTTGCAGGTATAGTGCCACTGACTATTGATTACTCTTTAATGCTATATCTTCTATTACCTAGCGAATTGCCAGTGCAAGGTTGACATGAAGTTGACTCCATTTCTTCATGACTGAAGTTCTGACATGATATTTTGTCCCCTTGTGCTGCATGAGTTAATGCCAAAGGCAAAAAGACAAATTAGGTTTGATCTTATTTTTGTCATGGTTGATTTTGTAGGTGAGGAGTCAACCCATCTGCAGAAGTGGGGTACAGGCTGCACTCCAGTACAATAATAAATCACTTCATTTTACAACCACTGTGAATTTTTTTTTAATTTATTTATTTATTTATTTGGAAGGACTAATGACTATTTCCTTTAGTGCATATCTCATCCAGCCACTCATTTCATCATGGGTAGATAGATACTAACCAGAACCTTGGTTGAGACTTTAAACCTTTGAGAGAGAAAGAGAGAGAGAAATGCAGGGTTTCAAGTTCTAACAACCTCTACTGCTTTTAAAAGAGGGCATAATATAATCAACCACCTCATGGTGTGCTATTGAATCTTGGGGGAAGACTCTATTCATGGATGCGCCTGGGTTCAGAATGAGGATGCAACTAGGCAGTGTCTTTCTTTTTTTTCTTTTTTTTTCCCCGCTTAGTGAATTTTCAGCAGCTGGTGAATTTATTTTTTCATACTGGCAAAAACTTGAATGGTTTTTCAGTTATCTAATCACCAATTTTATTTTATTTTTGTGTAGAAATCACCACATTCTACATCAGGTTCTAACAATAGGTAGCCAACAATATAGAGAGATGCTTAAATTTTCTTATTTTCATATTTTAGCCAAATTTGACTCAGTTGTCTTATGGATATGATCTCAAGTGCTACATTACAGATTTGGAAAAAAAAAAAACCAAAAACCCGCTTAATATTCCTCTACTCATCAGTTGAATGCTATGAGATGGATTGTTGCGCTAAGGAATGAAAAGCCTGGGTGAACTAGCACTCACCGGCGCATCATCCACTGGATGCCGTTAAGACTGAGTTGTGTGGATGAACCTCAACCGAGTTAATATTTGGTTTCACATCAGTAACCCATTCCTCAAGAATTAAGTCCAATATATAACAAGATAATTACTAAGTAAGTAGATGGTTTATACATATGTAAGGGTTGGTTTTACTACCTACCTCCTAACAACCTACTAGCAACTGAACTACCCACCACAGATGGATAGCTAGGGAACTCAAACCTAACAGAGAACTGTTTTTGGATCACTTACCATCATCCATTCTTCATGGTGTGCTGGTGGGTGCTGCTTCAGTTTGGCTGGAAGCAAGAAACTTATTTTGCTTGTTTTCTTTGGATGAAGATCTTCCACTATGAAAAAGTCAACCTGCTTGTCAACAACCTATGACCAAAATGTGAGTCTAAAGTTATGAAATGCATTCTGAAACAAACCAAGGAGAAAAGAAAAGAAAGATCTTACCTATCCCACCATTGGCAGCTCATCCTCTCTCTCTGTCTCTGCCATGCTCAACACCCACCACCATTTCCAGTTAATAATACTTTGCCAGGACCCCACCACCACCGAGACAGTCATAACAAGTTTGTGCCTATAAGTCATTGCAAGGCTGCCTACCACACTTCAAAGCTCAATGGAAAAGTACATGTTTGAGGAGGAGAGCTTGACTTTTTGAGAGTAGGTCTATTGAAGATTGTGTAGCACCACCTTGCATTTGTGGTAGTATTGTGCAGGTATTTGATTTTGTTGATAACCTCTGGCTCCACAGTCAAACCCGTGTTTTTCACACAAATATTCTAATGTTGCCCAACTGGTGATCATCCATACGAACTTGGAAGATATAGAAAAAAAATGGCAATCGTCATTGGAAGATTTAGCTAAATATGGCTATAAACCAGATATAAAGTATAATTATTTTTCAATTAACTCTAGATATTTATGACTACACACTGAAAACCAAATGTTCTTTGATGTTCTAAGAACAACAGTTTCAACATTAGAGAACCACCCCAATAACCAGCAGGGGTTCTTTTTACCCGTGCACCACAGGTGGGTGTGTCTCCAGCATTGCACCATTTCACTCTGAAAGAATTAAGTCTTTGCCAACTTCACTGGTATCTGAAATCAAATTTCAGGTTCTATTACTAGTATTTTTGGAGCTAATTGTTAATCATCTTTACAATATTGGATGTGGTGCTATATGCACACACAATGTGCAGACACAAAACAAAAATTCGAATTGCGCAGAAAACACTATATAAACTTGGTCCATGATGACTTGCAGAATTCTGTTTCCAAACATCACATGGTCATGCCCAAGAATTAGAAACCTTTAAGAATCATGCCCAAGAATTAGAAACCTTTAAGAATAATACCCAAGAAGACCTGTACAAAATACAAAGAAGAGACTCTTCGCAGTCACCATTGTTCTCTTGATGGCGAATTTTTTGCCAAATTTTGACTTGAAAAATATGATTTCAACCTAAATCATGAAAAATGGCCCAAATTCACCAAATTTTCAAGGAAAACTTCTCAAATTGCGAGAATTTTATGATGAGTTTTAGTAGGTAACCAAGAATATAGAAGGATTCTAGTTTTTTCTTACTTTCATATTTAATATGTAACCAAATTTGGCTAAATTATTTTCTGGATGTTCATCACTTTGGCTACAACACAAAATTCTTTAAAAAAAACCCTGGTGGCACTGGTCACTACTTTCAAGTTTCAACTAGAGTCTGCCACTATGCACTGTGCAGGTGTATAGTAAGTCCGTCTGCAACACACAATGGCAACTCATAAACTGAGACCTAGTCAATTACAGCTTCACTTTCATCACTTACACAATTATGCAAATTATTTTGTTCCTTTGCCCCCTTAGTGACCCACTTTGGGTTTTGCTCTTCTGGCTCAGACTTGGGTCCTCTCTCCTTGTTCCTTCTTTCCTCCTTTTGCTGGGTGCTTTGTTTAATGAAGTTTGCCATGGTTTCATGGTCTTTTGATATGCAGTTTGATCTGTTTGTGACAAAAAGATAGGGATTTAGGGTTAGTGTGCAAAGAGGATGTTTTCTGTTGTTGTCTTGGTGCCGAAAACCACATTCTATTTTGTCCTCTTGTTATGCACAATATCACTTCTGATGGGGAAGTTTTATGTTGATGATAAGTATGCCTTTAAAAAGGAGTGAAAGATTAGGGATCAGTGTTATGTTGTTTATTTTTTCTTCTGTGTGGTGGAAAATGGTGCGAATGATGAAACTGAATAGTGACACGAAATTACAAAGGTGTCCAGAATTCCAAGCTAAGTATCTAGTTTTAGGTGATTAGAGTTGCTGATGCTTTGGTGTGTAGACTCTTTTGTTTGATGAGATGGATCTCAGGATGAATGCCCGCTAGATGCAGCTAACATTTTGTTGACTCCAAGAATTCTGCTGTGCTGGAGTTAAGAACAGAATGTTGGTCTTCTCTAGGTCTTTAGAGGCAGATAATGAAAGGGATGAGAGGCTCTAGATGATTTATTGGCTGGTCAGTTGTGGAATTCACCAGTCAAATTTGGTACATTTGAGTCGAGCCGTAGTAATTGTTTGGGAAGATTGAGTACCTTACTGGGAGCTCTGAGTAGTTATTCTTGCATGGGAAAGTTGGGTGTTTAGTGAGAGATTTTCTAAAGTTCTGCCAATAACGGGATTACAACTTGTTAAACACTTTCTTCAAACCCTGATTAGCTCCTAACTAGGAGATCAACTGTTTTGAAGCCAATTTGTGAAATTCCACAACCAGTGACCATGATAGCCACGAAGAGAGGAACCAAAATGTTCTGATCCATTGTCTACCTTAGTTTAAAATCAGCACTGCATAAGGCTGGTAATAATCATATTGTTGTATGAGCTTTCATATTTAAAGTTGTAAGTTGGGATGTGTGCATGTTGCATTTCAGTTTGGAGTAGTAATTACATGATCTTTATGAACTTAATGTGACCTCTATTTTTAGGTTACATTGTTTTGTTCATGACAAGTTTGACTTTGGATCTCCTATTGATTACATGTTTTCATGTAGTCCCTCCCAGCCTCCCCAGTCCACAGAGGAGGTTTTCAACTCTCTCTCTTATGCAAATTGGGCTGTTATCACGAAATGCCACCACCGGGCCTCCCTAGTCCCCCATATGAGGTTCAACTGTCTCTGGTATGCATGGTAGGCCATTTCTCCGGATTACTGTTTGCTCCATTATTTTGTCAAGCTGACATCTTTTATTGGATTTCCTAGTTTAAACAAGCTCACTATGTCAAATTGCAACCTCTGCTTTGTCGTGTGTTGACTTTGATGAACCATGAAGTACCAACCTCAACCCCAAAATTAAAAACCAACACTTTTCAGGCTGCCTAATGATGATGGGGCTCAAACATCTTTCTTTTTTTTCTGGGTTCCTATTTTTCGTCCAAAAAAATAATGAAAAAATCTGAGGTTTGATAATGATTTATACTCATTTGTTGAATCTTCTTAGAAAGAAATCAACCCAAAAAATTAATTAATTAATTAATTAAACATGTTCAACCAAATAGGCAAACCCTGTTTCTACATTTCCCTAATTTGTTTCTAAAATTCAACAAATGCAAAACTCTTATTGTAGTTTGATAAGGAGTAAACCCTGTCCATTTGAGATCTACAACCACCTAAATTGAAATTTCAACATTGGAAGGGAAAAGTTTGTATTGTATAAACCCAACAAACTTTATAGAAAGTGAAAACTTCATCAAAACTTTATATAAACCTCCAAAGAATTGGGATTATTTTACTTACAAAAAGAAAAGAAAAGGAAGAATTTGAAGGTTGTTGACCTAAAGACTTGTGAGTTTGTCAAATAGGTGCTACAACAAAGAAGCAGGTGAAATGGGGCCCGTGTTCTTCTTTTTTTTGGGGTTTTGGAAGGAACAAAGTTTCGAGCAGTGTTTGGCGATTATTAAAATTTATAAAGAACCCATTTTTCAAACATTTCTGAATCAAAGAACGATTGGGTCTGTTTCTGTAGGGGATGGGAGTTTTAGAATAAGAGAACCCCGCTGGTCCTGGTTATGTCAAAAACCCTTAAAGACCCTTAAAGAACGGATGCTTTTCACAAAAGATCTGGGAAAGAACTGGCAGCAGGTTTCAGGCAGTTATCAGATGGTGTTTTTTTGCAATAAATTTGAGAACAACAATCGGTATAGATCAGAGCATCATTCTTTCATATTCTTGTGAGAACCTCAGTTATGAATCCTAAGAAACAGCCATGATAACCATGGAGGCAACTTTTCTAATAACCGCCTCAACATTTTTGGTTTTGCATTTTGAGTGCAAAACCTTATGATCGACTCTGCCCTTCAGTGTACATTTAGAGACATTGTGATGCGCACCCAGAAACTAGCCAAAGTTTGGTATCCCACATTCTAGGGTCATGTGGAAAGTCCCATTAAAAAAAACACATCTCTGGCATAAATTAATGAAGGATCCACTGGGAGCTTCACCATGCTGACCACCTTGTGTTTCTGATTTAGTATGTTGAACATTTATCGTCCTTTAGGGTGTCATTTAACGCGCAAGAGAGCCAATTATGCCAAGGACCAGTCGCTTGTTACAAGAAAAGCGCCACAAGTAAGCAAACAAGAAGAAGAAGGAAAGTTTGGTTAGCAATGGAGACTCGCAGAAGAAGACAGGAGCTGTAAAGCATTTTGTTTGCGAGCAAGACGATTTGAGTGCGGGGAAGAAGGAAGAGGAGGAGGAGGAGGAGAGATGTTTTTTTATTGTGTGAGGAGAAGCAAATTTTGATAAGACATTTGTTCAAAGAGAGAAAAGTCTTTTGTTTGATTGTTACTTTTCTTTACAAGAGAGAGGCTCCTGAAGAGGAGGAGAAGGAGAAGAGATACTTAGAGAGTCTAAGTAAGCGTTTGTAGAACAGATGAAACTTCTTGTCGGGATCCTGGGTTTAAAATGCTAGTAATCTGAAGAAACCGGAGCAGCAATCGGAGGCCCGATTCTGCAGCAGTTGAAGGAAGAAATTTAGTAGAAGAAAGAAGCTCCAAAGCATTTTTTTTGTTTGCAGGCAAGAAGATTTTTGTTGGGGAAAGAAGAAGAAGCAAGAGTAAGAAGATTTGAGGGGGCGGAACAAAACAAGAAGAAGAAGCTGCAGGAGGAGGAGAGTGTGCAAGTGTGTGAGAAGAAGCATCTGATAAGTCTACAGGAGAAGAGAGAAGTAAGCATTGTAGAACAGAAGAAGAATCGGTTCGGTTAGGTGGATTTAGAATCTGAAGAAAACGGAGCAGAATCAGAGGGATTCTGCAGCAGTTCAAAGAAGATTTAGTAGAAGAAGAATAGTACAAGTGTGAAGAAAGAGGTTGGTGTAGAAATCGGAGGAGGTAGAGGTGTAGGGGAGCTGTTAGGTGGAGCTATAATGGAGGTTCTGGAATATAATAGCAGCAGCTTTGGGAAGAGGGACAGGGACTACGAGGTGCAAGTAGCGGCGAGGGTGGGGATAGAGAATGCCAGGAGGTTGTTGCAGATCTTATCGCATCAGCAGCGAACTTCTTGTTCTTCTTCTTCTTCGCAAGTCCAGTGTGGTGAGGGGAAGGACGACGAGTCCTGGCGGGGGGAGAGTGATGCGGCGATAGCAGGCGTTGCGGTTTCCAAGTTCCAGAAAGTGGTGTCGTTGCTACAGAGTCGAACGGGGCACGCGAGATTCAGGAGGGCGCCGCCACAGATCAATCCGACAATCGCGGGATCGTATGAGTATGTGTTTTTCGAGAGTGCAAATTTCGCTCAAGATGATGAGTTGATTAAGCGGAAGGATGACTCCAAGACTGACAGGGCGGAGACCTCGAGGCCGGAATTGTTCAACAAAAAGTTCAAGCCTGACAAGGCGGAGACCTCGAGGCGGGAAGTGTTCAACTTTGTTGCGGATCAGCTGCCTGTCTCCGACCGCAGCAATGGTGCTAACATTATACCCACGTCTCTTAACGATACCCAACAGATCCAGCAGCAGCAGCATCTTCAACTGCAACAGCAGCAGCAGCAGCAGCTGCAAATCCAACAGCAAGTGCAGCAGCTGCTATGGCAGCATCAGCAACTTCAAGGTGTAACACCCTTTGGGTATTTTCCAGTTCTTCAAGTTCTTCCCCTAGAAACCGTGTCTCCTACGAAGAAGAAGCAGCAGGAGGAGCAGCAGCAGCAGCAGCTGGAGGGCGGGGATTCGATGGGGAAACCAAACGGGGAGAAAACAAACCGGAACTGTGACAACAATTCCATGAGTTCTGGCCCGGTTCCACTTTCCACTACCACTAAGTCCACATTCTCTAAGTCATTCTCTCAATCATTCTCTCAGTCATTCTCAAAGTCATTCTCTGTTGTGAGTATGGATGGGAGTGCTGCTGCAACGGATAGCAACCTGCAGCAGCAGACTTCCTCATTGCCACCTACCCAGCCACTACCCCAAGGCAGCCGGGATCATACTACAGGAGGATGCAAGAAGAAATCATGCTCGGGGAAGGCTTCTGATGAGAACAAGGCTGGTGGCAAATCTTTTTCCTCCTTGCATGGTCGCTGCCATTGTTCCAAGCGCAGGTAACTTACTTTCCCCTATCTCTTCATCAGGGTTTTGTTTTTTACAATTTTGTAAGGTAGGTGGTCTGCCTATCATCCACAAGAGGACTAGATTTGGCTGCAGTTCAGAGAGGATATGAGAAAAAATTTGGAATCCTGCTCTATTTTTGCAACTCGCTGGAACCTATTGTCTAAATAAGGTGATTTCAGATTTTGTCCTTGAAATCTGGCGGCATTTTTCTGTACTATGGAATGTTCAACAGCCTGCCCATTATGTTGTGTAAGGTGCCAGGCAAGGCCATTGAGTTAAGGTGAGCTTGGCAACATGTCCACATAATTGGCAAGGGTGAGATCATTCGATGACATTAAGGTCTGGGGTGGCAGATTCAACAATTTTGAAAAAAAAATATTCATTTTCAATAGAGATTTGGGTCACTGTTATTATGACTGTATGACCATCACTGGAAGATTATTATGTCGTATAATGTGGTCAAGAAAATAACATGATCTGCCACTCCAGACCTTAATGTTTCAATAGAATTTGCTGCAACTGTGAAGAAAGAAAGTGATTCAAGGGACTGTAACAAAAGTTGTTTTACCAATGAATCTGCTGCTTCTTGTTGTCTGAGTTATGTGCACAGGAAATTAAGAGTGAAGAGGACAATACAGGTGCCAGCAATTAGCTCAAAGCTCGCTGATATACCTTCTGATGACTATTCCTGGCGTAAGTATGGCCAAAAGCCTATCAAAGGCTCCCCACATCCAAGGTGCATCATTCTAGAGCCTGAAGCTTTTTGAATTCATGTATGAAGGTAAGGAACTTTCTTTCTAAGGATCTTCCCTGGGTTCAAGGGCCCAGCTGACGGCTATAGCTTGAGGCTAGGCCCAAAACACCCTGGAAAGAGAACCCAGGAATTACTCCACTCGGCCCAAAAACCCAAGAAAGGGAAGCCCAGGAAGGATCCTCAGCCCTCAGCTGGGCCCTCAAACTCAGGAAAGATCCTTAGAAAAGAACTCCTTACCTTACTTAATTCTAATTTGAACATTACAAAAGAAAAATGGAAGTTTCTTGAAAATCTTTCATGAACAGAAGGTTTGTTTGTGGTTTAAAAGGAAAATTTTGTGAGGGGAGGTAACTGAAAATGAATGGAGAAAATTTTTTAAGTTCTTTAGGGTTCTTCTTCTGTTTCCTGTGTGGTTGTCAAGTAGAAGAGATCTCAGCAACTTGGCCAGAACGGTCAATTACAGCTGCGGATTGAGTATTGATATGTGTTTCTGACAGAAACTTTTCACCACACTGTTGCCACCATGCAGGGGTTACTACAAGTGCAGTAGCATGAGGAATTGCCCTGCCAGGAAACATGTGGAACGATCATTGGAGGATCCTTCAATGCTCATTGTCACCTATGAAGGTGAACACAGCCACACATGTACCCCATCAACTAGCACAGCCCTAAATGTGCAGTCATAACAGTTTTGAGACAAGAATCATCATGCCCACACCCAAAATTCAATACATTTCCCTCTGAATCTTTCAAACCCATTTGGAGAATTGAAGGATCCCAGATTATAGATCTCCATTTTGTAACTGTAGCATCTAACCCACAATAACTGGGCTTCCTGTGAGATGACACGAAGCCAATCTGCAGCACTTAAGCATCTTTGCTCTTTCAGGTTTTTGAGAGCATTGCAAAAGCTCACCCAAGTCATGGACAAAACCTGGCTATTTAATAGACATGTACAGATTAAACAGATACACTTCTGCTATTGGTTATTCCTTTTGTTTTGAAGACACACAAAATTTGGAAGTAACTTCATTGCTCTGAGAGAGAGAGAGAGAGAGAGAGAGAGAGAGAGAATTCTCTCTGCTAAAATAGTTTGGTAACTGCTGCAGTTTTTGGATGTAAATTCAACTTAATGATTTCAGTGGGCAGTGAGGTCCAGCAAAATGTGATAAACCAAAATTGAATACTCAGCAGGTTTGAGGATCAAGGCAAGGGAAGAGATCACATGGAATTTCATGTCCTTATTTGATCATCACATGCTTGCTTAAAATAGGATGTGGATGTAAGACCTCTTCGCAAACAGTATTAGATCAAAGACCAGGCACTTTTACAGGCTTGTCTGAGATGGAGGACTCAGGCAGTGAGGCCAGTGATTCAGCCAAGTTTGGACATGGACAGATACTTCTGGACAATTTAGCTCATTCCAGTTGAATCCATGGCTGCAGACTAACTCCAATTGCTAGTTCCATTGAAGTCCATATACATATACCTGCTTGGGGAGACAGTGCTACACAGCTGTTTTATAATGAACACAGAAGTGTGAGTTCTCTACTGCTTGAACTGCATAGCGGCAGTGTTGTTGACAATAAATTAAGACTGCACCTTCTCAAATTAACATCTGTTACAAATCCATTTGTCTTTTCCACAATTTGATGCAGCAAATCACCAGTTCTCCACTCCAGATGCCTGTAATTTGGCTTGGAAATTCCTTGGTGACTGGAAAGGACAGATGAAGACCAACAAAGTTACCCTCGTAGTTGTCACGTGATTAACAGAGTATCACTATTTTTTTGGGAGACCTTTGAAACTAGAAAAGTAGACATACAAACACACACAAACACATTGGAGACCAAATATAATCTCTCCAAGTTACATGCCAGAAAGTGCTGTCAAAGGTTTCTCCCCCATTGTGTGAAAACCCATCATCATTTCTCTATCTTTGTAGATGCATTTGCTCTCCATTCAGAATCAAAGACAATGCCAACAACGTGATGCATTGGGATGCAAATGGATAACCATTGGACGTATAAATCTTTTGGTTTTTGAAATACATATATGGGTTTTTGAAATACCCTAGTTTCCTTCCCATGTTAGTCATTAGTTGCCCAACATCATATACTTAATGACATGAGTGTCTTTTGATGGTCATTAATTAAACATATTATGTGCCTATAAAACCAAAGTGAAATGCAAGGCTCCCCCCACACCCAAGTACTTGTCTACACCAGCATTCATGAAGATGGGAGCGGCTACTGTATTAGGAATTGCTACAGATGAACAGAAGGCTAGAGAAAGCCATAAAGGGGAGTCATGTCTGCCCAAACTACAGAAGGCACAAACCACTTCTTTCCATCCTATGGACTCCACTCATCACCCCCAAGACTTTGAAACAAAGTTGCTGAGGTTGAATCAAATTCTAGACTGTCCCTTGCCTACCACAAAACTGCGGTACATTGTGACAGCAAGTTGTCACACTGCACTACAAACATTACATGCTAAAAAATGGTTAAACAAGTGGACTGACTATGTCAAGACATCAAACAGAGTTCCTACCAAGGACAAGCTTCACAAAGGATGCGGCAATCGAAAGAAGTACCAAAGACAGAGTTACCGTCCACAATGAAGGAATGAATTAATGCAATAAACTTTGCTGGAAAAATGTTCAGTTTCAAAACGAAGAGAATGTTCCATGACTGCCTCCCCTCAATGGTGTGACAATATAATGTCCCCCTCTTTCCTTGATGGTGTTGTAACTGTTTCCCCCTACACATGACATTCTACAATCATGTGCGTAAGTTGTGCCATCCAAGGAGGTGGGTCTGTCATACCAGCAGCAAACTTCAGGTTTCAAGAGTAAGAAAGGAATTCTGAAGATGGCCTTCTTCTCCAGCCTTAGATTGTCAAACTAGACCAAGGAACAGAATATACCTACTAGTCAAAACCAGAATATCAGGGGCTCTGATCTTCTTGGAGCCCTTGGACAAATCAGCAGCTCCAAAGTTTGAAGCTCTGTGTTGAGAAATATTGCAACACAAGGTAACCATGACAATGCTCCATCAAATAATGTTGCCACTCCTGTTGACAACTATGTTGTCACCCATGGCACACCAGCAGCATGGATAGGAGAACATGCAAAGATACTAAACCTGCCAACTCCCCAATATTGCATGGTCGGTGTTGCAGAGAGTTTCTCAATGTACAAACAAACTGATTTGGCAATGAGATTCTCATCTTGGAGTTGTCTCCAACGTCTTTGCTAGAGTAGCTTGTCTACGTCCAAGGGACACAGCAACCCACAGCCATCCAACACAAACCTGTAGTGAGCATCAATCCAAGAATACATGGTAAGTAAAATGCACCATTGACTTTCAAACAGATAGCTTCCAGTAAAGTGGACATCTGTGACTAAACACCATCTATCATGACCATTGTCACCACCCTCCCCCCCCAACCCCAACTTCCATGCAGACATGATCTAACTGTTTCAACAGGGCAAAAGTGATTACTCCATTCTTCCCTCAGTACTTTGAAGACCCTAAATTCCTTAACTTCAATGATTGGTTGAACCAGTGATCCTTGTCCTAGCTAGGAACTTTTAAAAAATCCTTGAACAGGAGTCAACCAACACTCTCATTCTTCTATGTCTTCCAAGAAAGTGAAGCATACCGGCAATGCACTGATGGCAACAGCTGAAGGTCCTTCCAAGAGCAGGCCTTCCATCATCTTGTAAACGCCTGCTGCAGCTGCATCTCCTAATCGTTGAACAAGAGTATCAATGCATACCTGGACAGGAGAACTAACAGATGTCACTTGTCTTGTCAAAACACTCATAGCAAAAGCATAGAGAAAGAGTGGAGTTACATGCCTTAGCCTTGTACTTTTCTTCAGGGGTAGTCACTGTAAAAAGGATCTCCCTTGCAGGTCTTGTTACAACATAATTTATCACCTGGTAGAGGCAAATTGTATACATGAGCAAAAACACAGGTTTATTATCTCTTATCCCATTATACACTCATGGTTACACATTATAGATGTTCTGCCAGAGAGGGACAATGGCTTTTGGTGGTTGCTACACAAGTCCTGTTATCTTACTATGACCTACAAGCAGACAGAGTATTAGCAACTGCAGAGAGAAGTAGAAAAATGAATATAGCTACTGATTCCAGGGATATTCACTAGATAAGTTTGAAAAGGAGCTTCCTATCTAGACAAATACATCAGTAAATCAATTCTTGCAAAGAGCATATCATGGATTATCATCCGCCTGTCCTCTACAGCTGGGTGGACATCAGTCCTAGATTGACAAGTACTTGAGGAAAAAACATTGTCCTGCTTTCCACAAAGATCTCAAACCAAAACTCCATGCATCGATGTAAAACCTTACTTGCGGACCTTACGAGTGGCCTCAGAGATAGCCACAACAGCTGATGATGGCGATGCAGCAAGTGCTGTGAGATTGAGAAATGCCACCATTGGAAGTGCACAAAGGGCCACTGTAATTCCAAACCAGGTCAAAAGACGACCCTGAGAGCACACGTTTCTTCTCATAGTTAAAAAATCTTGCAGCTCAAAGGATTCAGGAAATTGAAAGCATCACAGAGCTTACATTTACTCATCTTCCCCACTTTGCATCAAGCTTCTAAGATATGATGTCCCATTGACTGGACTACAGACTTCTGTCAAATATGACCTACCAAAGAGCATGGAAATATTTTTGGGAAACATTTACAATGGGAGGTGAGACTTCACAAAGAAAATTTTATGAAAAGGATACTGGGTTAACCAATGTACCGTCATAGTGAGTTGACCAATGAGAATAAAGACAGCAGTTAGACTGTTGATCTCTGCTAGCAAAATTCTCCTTCCCAACGGATCATGTACAATTCCTGCTACCACTGCTGATTTCTGTACAGGACATTTAAGAGCTCAGCTCCTCCCAATTAAGATATTTTGAATCCATAGGCAAAAACTGAACTTCTCATCCTATAATACCATTTATAGCTATTCTGGTCTCAACCTTAGTAAGTTGCATAAGAAGATATAACTGCAACCATAAGTCAATAAAACTCTTCTCCAGAAAAATCAGAGATGTAGGAGACAGCTTCAATTTATACTTGAATATAGCTGCTCAAGACAACAAGCCTAAGAAACAATAGGAATGATGGACTCAGCTCATCAAGACAATAGTAATGTTTCTGTTTCCTAGGCCTCAACACACATTGTCTACCTTTGGATCATGTCTATTGGAGTTCAACTCAGAGAAACATGATGCATTCTTTTGGCCTCTATTGATAGTACTAGTCTTTGCCTTAGCCTCTTAGGTGACCATAGACAAGGTATCCAATTTAGACAAAGAAAGATGGATTGTTATAGAGGTGGGTGAAGAGAAGAGGAACACTACTGGAGGACTTAGCAAACCTCAAAGTAGAAAAAAGATGACACAACAGCACTCAGCCACAAAAATGCACAAATATGGAGAAGGTATGTTGAAGCAACAATCAGGCGTAAGCCCTCCAACATGGCCACAAGCTTGTTGACCAATCTAGGCTTTGGGGAATTCTGTTCCATGCTCCCTGAATGTGCTAATCCACCCCCATCACTAGCACATTCATCCCTTTCTAACAATTGTTGTTCTTCACTCTCCTCCCTGCTCATAAACAGCTGAAGTAGGGTTAGCTTAAGCAGCCAAAAGGCAAAGGTTACAAACTATGAAAAACTAATTTTACATTGGTGTATTGAAAAGATAATTGTACAAATGCTCAGAAAGAAAGCAGGTGCAGAATTTGAGCTTGATAGGTATTGCCACTCAACCTAAGGACAGATGATTGGTTCAAATCATCATCACCAACACCCAAAGCACAACGGGCAGCTAGCTCCATCATCAGAGCTGATACTAGCAAAAGCACTGCAAAGAATACCAAGTACTACAGTGAGATGATTAAAATGCATCTGGTCATTAAAATATTTGCTAAAGCTTCAAATAGGACGACCAGGGAAATCAAAAAGTCAAAGTTATCCTACAATCTTTCTAGTTTGGCATATATTGCTGATTTTAATCCATAGATCAATGACAACAACTAGGAAAGTAGCACATGAATAATGAGTGGCAGTTTAGGGTGCAAATTTGTAAGACAGCGGTGAATGCTTGCTAAGTATCAAAAAGAAAGGAAGCACCTTACCAACTCCAATCAGAGAGAAGCAAATGATAGAGGTGCTAAAGCTTGTTGATTGCACATAACCATTAGGTTTAAATGAGAATTGCTGAGATGATTACCTGGTCCAAGGTGAGCCATGGCAACAGCCAAGAGTGACCCAATCAGCTGACCTAATGTCGCTCCTGCCCCAACAAAACCAAAAAGCCTTGTCCCAGCCTGCCAAGAGATAGAGCAAAGCCACACCAGTCTTCCAAACTCAAACACTTGACTACCAACTTGAACATTTCAGATGGAAATTTGCAGATGCTTTCAAGATTCAAATAGAACAACAGTTGATGCCAAAGCTACCTAAAGACAATTCAGTCACTACATGACAAGTTCATTGCTGCCCAGTGTATGGTTAGATAAAGAGACAAGAATAGTTGAAAAAGTGAATCCTCTTGAAAATAATAAGTAAAACAATGTTTTCATGGTTGGGGGCCAGACCTCACTACTCATGATGTCAGTAACTCGAGCCCACATTGCTGATATAGTGAAAAGATTTAACAGTGCAATCTGAAACAAGCAAAAATGAACCAGTTTTTCAACAAAGTTTGTGGAGCTTCATTCCACACCTCCCACTCATACTTTGTCTCAATACAAAAACACTTCTTGTTCTACTGCTCTAATATAGATAAAGCCACATCAGTGAGATGGTTGTATCTGCAGAATACCTTCAACACAGACGGACCTCATTCTCAAAAATAGACAAATAGCAGAAAGTTGCACAACAATTGAACAAAGAACTAACTTCATCATTTCAAACATTCTGAGTCAAAAACTTACAAGCAACACCACACAATCAAGTCCAGCAGACTAGGGATCACATTTCTTATGAACATCAGCAAAGCTCCTCTAGAAAGTGGGGAGAAATATGTACACCCACCCAAAGAAAGAAACTAGCACGAACAACAGTAAATATCCAAGAGAAATCCTGCCACACAGAGAGGTTTAAGGCATTCTTAGCGGTGAGTTTAGGTTTCAAGGAATGCAGCACCCTTTTAACCTACACATCAATTGGGAAAAAACCTCTGATTACCCATCCACATGTCAACTGCAAATCTATTGCCAAGGTTGAAGTCTCAAAGTAGGCCAGGCGATAATCAAGTTCCAAAGCAAACTAACCCTACAATGACAAGGTTTTTGGCCTTGTTGAAACTCATGGAAAATAAGCTAAATTGCCATATGCCCCAGGTTGAAGTAAATAAGGGCAATACAGCATCAAGTAGATGTTATAACACAGAGACCCAAGCTGAACCAAATCCACCTAAAGATGGGGATACAACTTGAAAGAAGCTGCATATTACATCACTTAGCAACTTGTTTATTATTCTATCATACCATGTTCCTAACAATTGTTTGAGGATCCAGTCCCAACCTTGGTGGCAACTGATAATGCAGGTGCGGGCACCATCACATAAAGAAGAAAGAAAAAGATGAGGGAGCCACCAAAGAATCTGTACAATAGAACAAGTGCCTGCATCACAACAGAAGCAACAAAAAAGTCAAGACTTCAACTCCCATCTTCTCCCCATCAAGCTGCTACATGTGTCTGTAAAGCTGAATAGTAAGGAGGACAAGTCCCCTCTCCTGCCTGCTGTTGATCACACTATACCTTCGCTTCTCAATACATTTACACAGAGTTCCAAGAAGATTCGTAAAATATTTCATGATCAAAACCTTACCCTGCCCTTAGGGAGATGAGGATAAGAAAGCAAATAGGATGAGGCAGGAGCTGCCAGCATCGTGAGCACCAAGGAGGCTAAGAATAGCATAGGCAATGCACTCGTGCCCAGTGATATGGCCGCCTCGTCTCTCAATGGAAGTACTACAAAGTATGCACTGAGGAGCTGAACACCACAAAACCCCAAACAAAAGGCACTATGCTCAGAATAGTATGAGTCCTAATGGAGTTGAATATTCGTGCTTCAATAGTTCAACAGATTCCAAGTAAATCATAAAACCTTTGTAAAGCCATGGTGGGAAATTTGAGATTAAGAACACTTGGATGTTTGGTCACATTATGGCTTAGTGCTATTGCCAGATTTCATGGTATCCAAGGCCCTTATTAGGGCACAACTCCTGTTTACAAGGTGTTGTCACAGACAGCATCTTGACAGTATGGAATTAAGATTTTTCCAGCATCTGTGTGCCCTTCTCTATGTCATGCAATGGTCAGTATACAATACAAAGTTCTAAGGAAGAAATCTAGACTAGCTTCAAAGGCAGATCTGATAACATCTTTTAACCACTTAAACATTCAACCATCACATCAAAAGTTATCCCAATTGCATGAGTTAGCAATCAATCAAGTCCCCTGTTGCAACATAGGTAAATTAAGTTGCTGCAGCAATTTGGCAAAACGTGAGGTTGATTCATATTTCAAAAAAGACACTTTGTGGAGGTCTCTTCCCAGTCCAAAGTCATAAACAGCACCACATTGAATGCTTCTAGTGAAGATAAAATGAATTATGTGCAGTGAAGTACTTACAAAGAAGAATGCTGAGAATGCATGGAGCAGTGGCTGTATTTCACTTTGATGTACATGAACAAATTTGCCAAGAATTGCTTCAATATAAGCGTTGGCCATCTCAATACACACAAGTGCAATCTCCTTCAATACAAATGTCGTGTAGTGTTGGGCACCATCTGAACAAACAAAGTATTACCATGTTCAAAATACATTTGGAGATAACAATAAAGAGTGGGTAACTACAAAAATGTGAATCAGGTATCCATATGCAACCCTATGGAGCATGAACAATGATAACAAATCATCACTCACCGCTCAAGACCACTCAGATCTGAGGCCAAGCAATGAAGACTATGAGGGTAGAAAGTCTAATCAAATTGGGTTTGCACTCACCTCAGGAATCCATTGAGGTATGTCAAAAAGTTTGAACCATTCTTGTGTTGAATTGCTGAGATACAAGCAGTAGATGTCAATGCACAGACCCACTGACACAACCACACAGGCAGAGCATGAATTGCTTCAAGAGGCTTTCTACTCCCTGATGACAAAGTTAACAAGCCAACACCAGATACATCAAAGAGCACTCCTGTGTGCAGTAGGTCAAGTGACCAGCATATACTGGTTAATGGCCAGCATTTGACCTAGCACCAACACTGGATGCATATGCAAAAAAGATGGTAAATATCTCCAAAGAGTCAAAATGCATACAACTTATACAATGAATGGATCTACAAACCATGAATGTGATATCTTTGTCAGTACTGGGAACTTCTCAACAATTATGATTTAAGTCAACCTGAAAATAATTGAGAGAGATGACCCTATAACAAGGTTATGGATATTTCAAATCTGACAGCAAACCAACAACAATCAGCAAGCATGAAGAAGCGGAGACTTCAACCTAAAAGAGAAAACAAGACCACAAGAGAGATTTCAAGAACAGTCGGAAGGACAACAACAGTCATATACATGTCCAGCAATCTTCAATAGAAGCACAATGTATGGCATCATGTGTATGGGATCTACAAACCATGAACTACATGTTCTATACAAGACAATGCTTTGAAGTTCCTGCAATCTTTGTTCTGAAAGCTTAGAGACAGCCTCTAAGAAATATGCAGACTCTTGTCAACTGAACACAGCACAATTCCTCCTGTAGTTTTCAACAACAGAAACTTAAAGAAAAAAGCAGACTCCTGTATGAAAAGGCACACTTTTCTCTTTTAGTTGTAAAAAAGGGCACAACAAATAGCCTCTCAAACCTTGACCAACCCACCAATTCTATAACAAGTTTCTATGAGCAAATGCCAGATTTGCCAGGTCAACAAATGCCATGTCGCACAACACAGTAGCACATCAACAAAATGGTACTCAAGAGCACATTACCCTCTTCTTACAGCAGTTTTCACTTGCCACAAAAACGGCAGTGAAGGCTTTTTCTTAGAAGATAGACTTCACGGACGGGCTTGTAGTATACTCACAGGAGCAAATTCCAAACTGCAATGTCTTCTCAACCTTGTGACCAAATATCATCCGTGAAACAGCGATGTCTTTCAACCTTATAACAAAATCTGGCCGATCCAAATGCGATGTCTACCAACCTTGTGACTAAATCAGACTTGTGCAACTGCAATGCCTTTGACCCTTGTAACCAAGTCTGACCGATGCAACTACTATACGGCAGAACTTGATACGGAAAGAAGGAAATGCGGAAGAGGAAGGGAGAACAAGTTATCAAAACACACCTAACAAACATCCGGCAGGACACGCGACGACATTCCTTCTCGCACCTGAACAACAACCTAACTGGAAAAAGCGAGCACCCAGGGACAAAACGCTTTACCGCTCCAAGCAAAAAAAGCCTTTAAAAACAGTAATAAGTACCTTCAAAGAACGAAGCTGCTGTCGATAAATTCTCGGATGAAAGGGAACAGTATCAGCAGCACCATGATCGGCTCCACCCCGCCCGCCCCTTCGTGCTCAAGATGTGTACCAAGTTTCCTCCCAAAACTTTACGGAATTGCGCAGTTTGGAGAAGCCAAATGGCCAAAATACTTAATGCTTAAAATATTCTTAAAAAAAGAGAAAAATAAAAAATCTACAATGTAGAATCGATACGACTCGATTTCGATTCTGAATTCGTAACCGTAAAGAAAATCCGGATCGAGAATTCTGGGCCGCAACAAGAGGCCCTCGCTCCTCTCTCTCGCATTCTTCGTGCGTTGCGTTCGCGCGCAACGCTGTCGTCTTCCCCAGCGCACAGGTAAGTAGTACTCTGACAACGAGCAATGGAGGGAAAACTCATCCATGAAACATCCATCGGAAAGAACGAGACTCGTTACCGTGCATTAATATTCAACCAACGAGAAATAAACTAAGTGACCGAAATTCATCCATGATAGGGGTTGAAACCAGCGAACCAGGGTTTTCTGTTCCCACATACAGGGGGTCTGTTTGGACGGGATTTTCAGGTTCATTATGAAATTGGGGACGAATCAGGTATTAGATGGTCAAACTACGGCCCTAACATTCATCCACTACCGGGATGAAACACACGAACCAGGTTTCCTGCTCCAATATGCGGGGGGGTCTCTTTGGACGGAATTTTCAGATTCATTATAAAACTGGGGATGAATCCGGTTTTAGATGGTCAAACTAGGGCCCTAAAATTCATCCACTACAGGGATGAAAAAAACGAACCAGGTTTTCTGTTCCCATATGTGGGGGGTCTGTTTGGACGGAATTTTCAGGTTCATTATTAAATTGGGGATGAATCAGGTATTAGATGGTCAAACTACGGCCCAAAGACAAGGGGAGACTTTCCGAATAGGTAAACTCTATTTTAAGTTACGGCCCGGTGTGAACGTGTCACACCCTGTTCGTGCATCCACACGGTTCGCTTCGGTTAGGGTTAGGGTTAGGGTTTGATTTGTGTTGGGTGCGTTTTTGTGAGAGGGAGAGAGAGAGAGTGAGAGATAGAGAGAGAGCGCGACAGTGGACGAGAGTATTTCGAGCAAGCTGTTGCGGAGTTAGGATTTGTGGCCATGGTAAGGTGACTTGCACCTTGAACAATGCTTACTTTGCTTCAGCTCGAATTCTTTTTTTCTTCTTCTACAATGTATTGAGGCCTTGGAAACGGCAAGGAATGATGTGTTTCTGTTTTCCGTATTGCAGGCTCCCAAGAAGGGTACTCTCAAGACGGCTGTCCCGACACCTGTGGAAAAGAAAAAGGTGTGCTATCGGTGCTGTTGTTGTTGAAAATGGGAGCTGCAAATGGGGTTGATGCATTTGTTGTTATCGATAAGAGCATTGTAAGTTGGTGTGTGTGTGTGTGTGTGTGTTTGTTGTTTGATCCGCTCAATTGCTGCTGCAGGTGCCCGAGAAGGCGACGAAAGTGGCGAACCCCTTGTTCGAGAAACGGCCAAAGCAGTTCGGTATCGGTGGGGCTCTGCCTCCGAAGAGGGATCTGCACAGGTTCGTGAAGTGGCCTAAGTATGTGAGGATACAGAGGCAACGCCGGGTACTGAACCAGCGCCTGAAGGTTCCACCTGCGCTCAACCAGTTCACGAAAACCCTGGACAAAAATCTCGGTCAGTGCCCATCATCCTTCTCTTAACATATATATCCGTTTTGCTTCTTTTTCTCCCTATATTGTCTGATGTGGAAGGGGGGCAGCAACCAGCTTGTTCAAGATGCTGTTGAAGTACCGGCCAGAGGACAAGGCAGCAAAGAAGGAACGCCTTCTCAACAAGGCAAAGGCTGAGGCTGATGGTAAAGCAGTGGAGACCAAAAAGCCAATTGTTGTGAAGTATGGACTCAATCACGTGACCTACCTGATTGAACAGGTTTGCAACCTTGATCACAATATACAGTTAGTTCATAGTCTAACAATAAGATCAGGATTTCTGGTTTCCGGATTCTCTAAAGGTTTAGCATCGGGTTTTCCCTTTTTGGTTCTGTGTTTTTGCAAAAATCAGGGTGCTTCCTGAGAGGGATTTGGATGTCCATGAGCAGGGGAAGGCACAACTAGTTGTCATTGCTCATGATGTCGACCCAATTGAGCTTGTTGTTTGGCTTCCAGCCCTGTGCCGCAAGATGGGAGTTCCATATGCCATTGTGAAGGGCAAGTCACGACTTGGTGCAGTAAGTTAGACAAGTCCTTTCCTTTTGACTTTGCCTACTGTTCAATTTATCAGGGAGGAAATTTGCTGATGCAAGATTTGATGGTTCTCTGATCGATGGCCAAGTGTGTAGTGCAGAACAGTACAGTATATACCCTGACAGCTGCAAGTTTATCAACTGCTGCAGATTGTGCACAGCAGAACTGCAACAGCACTGTGTTTGACCTCAGTAAAGAATGAAGACAAACACGACTTTTCCAAGATAGTGGAGGCTGTTAAGGTTCTTTATTCAAATCTCTGGCCCTCTCTAAGGCACATTCTTGATGTCCTCCCACTTGTCTTATATGAGACTTTCTCTAAATGACATTCATGGTGTGTTGGTTGTATTGTATGCAGGCTAACTTCAATGACCGATTTGATGAGTTCCGTAGGCAATGGGGTGGGGGCATCATGGGAGTCAAGTCCCAAGCAAAGACAAAAGCCAGAGAGCGCATCATTGCCAAGGAAGCATCCCAGCGTATGGCATAGAGGATGTCCCTTAGTGATTTTTGGTCTCTTTTCAGTTTGCCCTTTTCTGACGACATCACTGTTCAAACATGTTACATTTTTTCTGTTGAGGTTTGCTTCACCAGCCTATGTGATGCCCAACAGTTGAAATATTTTTGCAACTCTGAGTTTGATAAACAGTGATAAAATGGTTATAAAAATTTGGGAAATCAATTCTCAAATTTTGGTTTGGACACTGGTGACAGGATTAGGATTCTATTTGCTTATTTCTGCAGGGTTTTCTCCAAACCACAATACTTTTGTGTTATGGTTCCGTTAATTGTTCTACTGTTCCTGTGGAGGGTCACATTGCTCTACATTGATAACAACAGTTTATCAATGTACAGCAAGGACTCAACCAGGCTCTTGATGGCTGGACTGGGTTGCAAGATGCTTGAAAGTGGCAGGCAAAGTGTTGTCAAGGTTGTTGATCATTTCATGGCTTGTTATCCAGTGCTTGAGATTCATGTGATGTTAAACCTGAATCCCCTGCACAGCTTAGATGAAGCAATAATATCAGGTGATTACAACCATTGCCATTACCTTGTTTTCACCACAGGCACTTCCTGTATCAATTGGGCCAACATCTCCTGTGTCCATTGTCACATTGTCAGGATAAATGGGTGTACACTTTGTAGGAAGCCTTCATTTTTTTGAAGGCATCCATGTTTAAGTGTATTGTTTGCAAATCATGTGTAGAGTGGTGGTAACTGGCAAGAACACCCTACAATTGGGTACTTACCACTGCAACATTTGCGCCCTAACAGACCCAATGTCCTCACATCTAAACAACTGTACAATTCTAACTCCTATCAGCTACAACTGAAAAACTCTTTATACTGCTGTATAAGGAGTATCAACAGAATTACAATTTCCTATCAATTCAAGGAAAAACTACATTGCTCTCGCAGCTCCCTGGAGCTATATGCATAATACATAGATCCCAAAACAGCACTGTAAACAGGACCCATGAACAGGCTTTTATTGACTGTCCACACCTTGAAAAGGCTGAAAATGATCTATTAACCCACAACTGTATCTTCTGTCTATTTACCCCTACTACAATTCCAGGCCTGAGCTGCATGTACCTCAACAGGAGGGGCACTCTCACCAAAGTCTTCACTCTGCAGCTTTGCCTTTCCTTCTACTTACATTCTCACCATCATGAGAACCATTGGTTTCTGTCTCTAGCAAATAGCACAGCATGTTGTTGACATTGTCACCAAAAATGCTGTGAGCTTCCATCACTTGCAAATAGCTGAAACCCATCAATAGCAGCATCCGGACATTGCTGGGAACTGCTTCCTCTGCACCTCCTGTTGAAGTTGCTGGAGGGCTGACAGAGTCACCAATAGTTTGTTGACTGCCACCCTGAGCAACAATTGTACTTCTGGGGCTTCCTGCTACCACATAACCATTCCACCTCACTGTTAAACTTGCAGACACCGGAGGACAATTTTCAGAAAGGGAAACAGGAATGGTGTACAGAAAGGATAAGGACAAAACAACAAACATCAGGAATGCAGCAACAGATTAGTGGAAAGTGGCAACACTGGAAGAAATGTGGGACTTCCTCATAGTATCATTCCCAACTTACTCTACCCAATAGGCTGAAGTATATGCTTCAGTCTACAGATTTGCTCCTGCTAATCTGATGATAACGTGACAAAAATTCTGGCATGTGGCCTTACTGCACTAATTCCTTTTGAGAAAGATGTCATGTCAAAGTGAAAGTGTAAAATTTTTACTGGTCCCAGAAGAAGAGGGCTCTGCACCCGCTGATGTGGATGTCTCTTCCTGCCAAGGAGATTGAAGACGAAAACTTTCTCCTGCCAAAAATTCTGCACGTGATGCTTCCATCACCATGCGCTCAATCTCTTGCTCAGTCAATTCCATGTCTGAGTAGAAACGTCCCTCAGCAATAAGTGCCTGCATGTCCAGCCCATGAACATCAAATTGTTCAAATAAGATATATTTCCTAACCCTGAAATAAAGTGCACCCACTTCACAAACATCTGAATGATGCAAACACATCTCACCTTATCAATTTGCTGCTCCTGCTGTGCCTTCAGTGCAGCCTTCACCTGTTCAGTATCTACATTCCGCTGTGCCCATCACCCATACATCCCTTCATCCATTTAGTTAAACCATGCATGCTCTCACATGCTGTAGCCAACAAGAAGTGAGCAACTAGACATCTCTTTTGTCTAATCCTTGCTAATACTAGGACAGTACATGTGCTGAGTGTCCACAGAACATCAAAAGACCTTACAAAAGAGTAACACTGGACCCCTCACCTACACTGGTGGAGTTGCTTGAGCAAAGGAGCACGAAAGGGGGGTAAACAGAAAGATGGTCACTACCTTTGTAGATGAACTTGCTACATAATTTGAACTTAAAAAACACTCTTTGGGATTTCTCAGGAGGACAGAAAAAAAAGAGATGCCTACCCCACGCAAACTCCCAAACCCTAGGCCTGCCCCAACTGCCGGATTGCATGGATCCAAAAGAGAATTGTAGTGATTGCTGCGATGATAGCTGAGCCGGATGGGTGGCAAGTCAGTTTCGTAACTCCCATGGAAAATATTGATGGGTTCTGCAGATATGACAGGCCAGTATACCCCACAATTTAGCCTCTGCATCCCAAAATATTACAAGGTCCCACCCTTCTGGTTGGTTAAGGTTGATAGCATCCCCAAAATGCCATTGACTTAGGGACAAACACAAGGGGCACATGGGAATACCTGTGCTGTAAGAGTAGATGTGGATGGGCCGATTGTACATCTCCGCCATTGCTTGAATCTCCAAGTTGTTCCCATAAACCTTTGTAGAAAATTACATCAAGAAATCAATTCCAGTAAATCATCAGACAGAGCAAGGGGGAAGAGAGAATACAAAATGTATGATAGCCATACAAAGCTGAAGAGTTGCAAAACCCAGTAAATGTGCAGATAATATAAGGAAGAATCTGCTCAGACCATATAGATTGACTGAACACAATTTAGAATTGAGGTAGTCAATGTCTTTACCAGGAGAAACTTATATAACCACCACCCATAGCTTACGACCAGAATAGCACAATGTGACTCTCATACTCTGATAGTGGATCACAAGCAACACAGGCACATGTGTATTTTGTCTGTAACCTCCAATTTCTGGCCTTTAGTGGCAAAATTTCCTACCTTATCCCTGCGTTTTCTTTTGCAGTAGGCGGTGAAACTCTCTGTCACAAACTGTGAAAAGTGGTCCCTCTCTTTCTCCTGCAAAAGAGGAGAAGAATCAGCTCAATAAACCTTCAATACCATAACAAAGGCAAGGGCTCCATATCATGCAAATACTGAATGTGCACATATTTAGAACAAACAAAACAAGGGACAAGACATACCATGTAGTCAATACACATCTGTCGGGTCTCACTGTACATCTCGGCATCCCCATAGATCTGATCTGCAATAGACCGAAATAGACAATTCCCATCCTCAGCCATTCGCCTCACCTCCAAGTTTTTCACACGTCGCAGTTCATTCTCAAATTGACGTTCCCTCTCTCCCTGCATCATGGATAAAGTGAACAAAACTCCATGAACTTAAATAACTAAGAGAATGCTCGGACCCCAAACAAGGAGCCCTAGTCCCAAGTTCACATCAAAGCACAAATCTATGCTTGAACAGTGCAGCAGACTAATGCAGGTCTTCAAAATACTAACAAGGATTGCATCAAATCCTCTATAATTGCCACAACTGCATAACAAGGTTGGAAAATCTCCTAAATAAGAAACATTTGTGCAAGTGCATATGTGACTATGTTCCCAGGGAGGGCTTTCTTGAATCAGACCACAATTCCCCAAACTATTGGCATTGATCATCTCCAGAAAGTATCTAGCTTGCAACTCATTGTTCCACTGTTGTGGTCACAGTACAGCACAAGCATAGAAAAAACGTTTCTATGTCTACCAATGCTAATGACAATGATGAATTGCTCCACTATTACATTTGCATGGTGGTCCTCTTTAAGCTGATTGCTGTGACAGGAATATTAGATGATGCAAAAGCAGGGACATGCTCTTTCTATGTACACAAGAAAAGATTGGAAGCAGTCTGAGGAGGGACTTACATTATCCTCATAGCCAGATGAGCCTGAACCCCAGGGGCCTTGCTCATCAGCACTGTTGTAGCCATCACCTTCTCCATAGGTACGTGGAGATGTAGGTCTGCTGCCGTTAGGGGAATTGCGAGAGCCTTTTAAAACCCTTGGAATCCTGCGAAAAGTGACACCACCTCTTGTCCTCCTGGAACTACTACTTGGTATGAATGGGACAGATGGAGTCGGTGCTGACAAGTAAGAGCAGCCAATAGCCTCTGACACATTGGGGTTGCCCATTGGTCTTCCTGAGTCATTCTCGTCATGACTTCTTGGAAATGGATGTGCCCCAACCAACAGTGAAGGTGAGTATTGACCAGCCAGGGGTGGCAAGGGTAGTGAATGCGTTACAGACTGCACCGGCAGAGGTGGATATGGTATAGGCATTGACAAAGGGACAAAGGTTGAGGACATCAAGGCTGGAGATGAAGACTGCATCACATTCTGGCCAGAACTGTAATGACCCTGTGGAATACTTGATGTCGAAGTCCCACCGTCTTCCTGCTTTCTTTGGCCTGTTGAGGCAGCACTGAATGGTACTGACAAATCTTCAGAACACAGACTGAGATTCTCCAATGAATCATCCCCTCTTTCCCCATCAACAGCAACCTTGGCAATTTCTGCAGTCCTCACTGCCTCTTCTCCCACCCCCAAATGCTGCCTATCAGGACCCTCTTGTAGTCTCTCCAGTTCAGGATCATGCTGCAAATGAGATACCAATTCTGGTTCTTTCAGTTTTGCTCGCAAGTCCTCACTGCCATGAGCCTCCGGAGCTCCAGTAGATTCAACATGACCTTCCAAATTAACCTCACCAGAGCTTCCTCTTGCATCCAAGAGTGAAGAGGATGCAAGGGTCTCAGTGATGGTATCTGGAACTAGGGTTTGAAGCTCCACCACATCATTGAATCTCTGATCTTCATTTGTGATTTGGTCCTGTCCTTCATCACCGGATGAGAAGAAACCTGAAGGATGAGAATGAGAGACTGATGATAATGGCAATGGGACCTGTGAAGTCGAAGGAAGAAGTTGGGAATATGGGAGAGGGGGAGTGGAGGAAGCGGAAGCAGGAGCAGAGGGAGGAGCTGATGGAGAACCTGAGGGAGGAGCAGAAGGTGGTCGAGATTGTGATGAATTTGCAGGTCCAGAGCCTCGTTGTACAACCACACGAGTCATGGCCCCGCCAGTTAACCTCTTAAGGATCCATTTCTGGGATCATAGACTTACTAAGCTTGGAGCACAAGAAAGCTCCATCAACCAGAACCACCTTCTTGTCACAACTGCTGTAATTGAGGCTTTTTTCTTGTGTGTGTCACCTCTCAGACTACCACCCACTTCTGTTTCCACATCAGAGACCATCTTGGTGCCATGAAACTGATACTTCTACTCTTCATCCAGAATGTCAGAATCAAACCTTAGCATGCATGAATTCAGATGCCAGCAACAACCCTCTCAAGAAAGCTTCATTTAGCAATCTGTGCTTTTAGCTTATCATCATCAATAGGAGACAGCTTCCTCAAGGGGGGGGAGGGGGGGGAAAAACACACTCTCCCACAGCAGCTATGCACCACACGGCTACAGCTTCTGCGAGATTCACATCAAACACACACCGCACCTCTCCACCTCCGATCCAACAACCACATGAAAAATATGAATCTGTACCTCAAATCCCAAACCCTAGGAAACCCTAGCTCTATGCAAAGCTTCCTCCACAAGTTCCTTTGCATACCAACTGACCTCCCCGCTCCTCCAGCAACCGATATCCAAGCAACCAGAATTGCAAAACCCTATATGAACTAATCCCCACCGGCAGCTCTCTCCGCCCTCTGTCTCTTTCCGTGTCTCTTCTGTCTCTGTCCAGGTGTGTTTTTGTCTCAAGAAATTCACTGCTCTAAGAACCGACCTATTCCTGTATCTCTCCCTCCGTGATCCTTCACTTTTCCTTCACAGTTTTGGAGCTCTTATGTCCGTTCTGTCGAAGCTCCAAGCGTCCAATTGTGGAAACAAAAGAAGGGGTGGGGAAATGCCTGGCGTCAAGCGAGGAAAGTTTCAACATTGAATTGGTACTCACTTCTTCCACAAAGCACCAAATTATGAAGCGCAAAGTGGAAAAGAAAGCTGTGCCTCTGTCGGAGGATATTCTAGAGACGGCGAACCGCCGATTGTCAGGTCGAGCGGCGTGATTGGAGCTAGAAGAGCAGACGCAGACAAAAGACGCTTTGTCGCGCGGAAGAGAGAGAGAGAGAGAGAGAGAGAGAGACACTTCGGGACCCGCGAGGAAGAAGAGCAGACACCCACGGCCCCACCGGGCAGCCCTTTCAACGGGCAGAATCAAGGGCAGCTCTAATACCCGTCCTCACTTGCTCCCCCGGGTATTTCACTATTTTGGTTAACACAAGGTTCGGGGTTCAACCCTTGTTTTTTTAGGTTTAAAAAATTTGGGGAATTTCTTTTTGGGAAAAGTGCCATTTTTTTAAATTCTAAAATTTAAATTTTAACACAATTGGGAAATAATAGCAACTACTTGGGTTTTTGTTCAAGAAATTAAAACAAGAGTTTTTTTAAATTGTACCTATATAACTCTATCAACAACAATTATACCTACAAAATGTGCATCTCCAATACCCTACCCTACCCTACCCTACCCTACCTTGGCTGCTTCAAACACTAATTATACTATTTTCAAAAATGTTGAGACTTTTGAGACTTTTTTTTTTTCAAATAAATTTGAAAACAATTGGATCTTCAAGAATATTCTCCTTGTCGAAATGAAATTTTCAAAATTCATTAATTATTGATTGGGCCCCAACGATAACATTTAATAAGTCTCTCGCTTTATTCCGTCCACTTTTGTCATGGGAATGGAGTTGGGATGGATGAATAATTCACATCGTAAAGGCCTCATGGGCTATTTAATTGACTCGGAGCTATTTAATCACATTTAAATAGCTCCTAAAAATTTTGATTCTAAGGTCATTGACAAATCCTCCACATAAAATAATAATAATAATGATTATCATAATTTATGATTATCATAACCCTAAACCTTAAACCCTTTACCAACATTATGGTCACCTAGACTAGGAGCTATTTAATTGGGGTTAATTAGGTTAGGTCTATCTACCTTTCTATCACAAGCTAACTACTTATCATGGCTTACCTACCTAGTTAGTCAAGAGCTATTTAAGTAGGTTTTAAATAATCTATATGTATTTCATAGCCTATGTAGGTCTTTAGGTGTCCCCTTGGATTCCCTAAATAGGCCTTTTAGTAGTTTTTAGGTGTCCTTTAACCTAGGTAAACTCATATGTGTTTTCCTAGATAGTCCTTAAATAAGCCTAACAAACCCTTAAATAATCCCTAAATATCTCCTCACTTAAAAAATCCCAAGAACACAAGAAATTTTTTTTGAATTAAAATCAACATAGTTTTAAAAGAAAATTTGAATTTCCTCCTTTGTAATATTCCTTTTGGTATTGTCCCATCTTGCATTTTGATAATTGTCCTTAGTTTTAAGAAATCTAGGATTCTATTCTTAGGTTTTTTTTAAACTTCGAAAATTAACTTATTATCTAGCATTTTATTTTTTATTGTTTGGGGAGCCATTTCAAAAAATGGAATACCACCCAAAAATACTTAGTATTATGAGGATAAAAATTTAAAATATGAATAAATATTTATTATTGATGTGTAGTTTTTCTTTTCTTTTTTTTCTTTTTTTATTGGTCCTAGTTTTGACATTCTAAATTTTATTTGGAGGTTCTTTGAATGGGGGGTTGAAATTTAGTTTTTCCAATCTTTAAACCTCTATATTTTAGTTTTTAAACATTTTTTAGAATTCCATAACCTTTGAACCCAATTCAAAAAGTAGGTATATTTGCATTTAAATATTACACACTCCCCAAGGCTAGAAATTGTAAAGGAAAAAAAAATTCAAGAAAAATAAAATCGTGGTTTATATAAGAACAGAGTTCAACAACTAATTAAAATTCATATTTAATTATAAAGTTCAACCTATTCATCAAATTTTCAAAAAAATCAACTTTCCTACCCAAAGATCTTAAACTTATGTTTAAAAATGTTTTTTCACAATTTTGATTTTGATTTTGATCTCAAATTTAGCCCAAAAACATTTAGTTCCACAATTTAATTCATGTGCATGTACCAACAAAAAGGGTATCAACTAAGCCTAGTTCACAAGAACTTAAACCAAATACCTTCACAGCACTAATCTTTACACTTTGTTTTTCAAGTTTCACCATACATGTTTGAGTGTTGGTAATGTTGATTTAAACCAAATCATTTGTCCTTAGGTTGAATGGAAATACTTATCGAAGTGAAGTTTTACACTTGCTTATTAAGCATTCATACATAATACCTTTTTAATACACCATGAAAATTAAGTTTCCTTACAATGTAACTTTTTTTGTGTTTTGGAGTACTTGAACTCACACTATATTAGTTGTTAATGAACTACAAGGAGGAGGAGAGTGAAAATCAATAACGATTTCAAAGGGATGAATGTGAAGTGATGACAATGGGATTGATTAACACATTTAACAAACACGGAATAAGATAAGTATCTCAAATTCTAGACTTTAAATTTGGTTTATAAGCTTGTAACCATGTCAATCAATAACGATTTCAAAGGAATGAATGTGAAGTGATGAGAATGGGGTTGATTAACACATTTAACAAACATGGAATAAGATAAATACCCCAAATTCTAGACTTTAAATTTGGTTTATAAGCTTGTAACCATGTCAATCAATAACGATTTCAAAGGGATGAATGTGAAGTGATGAGAATGGGATTGATTAACACATTTAACAAACACGGAATAAGATAAGTACCTCAAATTCTAGACTTTAAATTTGGTTTATAAGCTTGTAACCATGTCAAAAATGGCACTTGTGGCTAATTGTTGTTCCAAACAAACCAATTGATCTTATGAGTGTTTCATTTTTTCACAAAAACCTCCTTGTATTTCTTTAGTGTATTAGAGAACATAAAAATTCAAAAGGCACAAGCATTCCATCTTCTACTAAAATGTTCAACAAAAAAAAAATTCCCATGATACCCACTAAGTATCATGGGGAAAAACATTAAATAAAATTTGAGCATGGTCTTTGTGTTCATTAAAGCCCTCAACAACAAGCTTTATTGAAATTTGAGTTCACATTCAACTCTACCTCACACAAGCCCTCATTCCATATACACTAAATGAAACCACCCCCGCCCCCCGGCCCCCCTCCCAAAACAACAAAGGAAAGATATGCTAGTAACATGCCATCCAATTACACCAAAAAATTGGAGCAATTATTTAGGTTATAATCAATTCATCTATGCTTAAATTTCAATCCATTTCAAATTACATGTCATTAAATGTTTTCATTGGGATGAAATTTATTTTTTATTAAATCAAGTCATTTTCTTATCAATGAACATCATGACTCACTAATAGTGCACAATATTGTGGAACCCAAGTTAGAAATATGAACCTTGCACCAAAGGCCCCAAATATGAGAGTGTAAAGAATTGATTAAAAAAAAAATTAGTGTATTTTCAGAATGTTTCCTAGGTTCAATTTTACAAAATATTATAAAAAATTAAAAGCTATTCACCAAGCTGAAAATGGGCCTTCAATCCTTGGAAATTATTCTTTAGCTTATAAAAGAACTTCCAATGGTCAGAAGTTAGTTTTTTTTTTTTTTTTTTTTTCCTTTTTCCATAGTAAAATATATTTACACACTATACTTTTACATATCTCCTTTCATAGTGAATGACCCCAAAAAAATTAATTCAAACTTATGATAAATTTTTAAAAGCCATTTTAAATTAAATATTTCAAGTGAAAATGTTAAAAACTTTCAACCTCATTTGTCCAAATTCAAATTCAAACATCATAGTCCAATTGCTCAAAACAAATTAACCTCAAAATACACGTGAACATTAAAAAAAAATCAACTTCAAAATGTTTCCTAAAACAATTACTATCACAAAAAACTCAACTTTAAAATACATGTGATGAGCATTGAAAAAACAATTTCAACCTCAAAAAATTTATTAAATATTCAAATTAAAAAAAGTTCAACTTAAACATGTTCAACACAAATGACATGGTAGGAAAGAATATATTTTAAATCAATTAAAATTACAACTTGTTCAAATCAATGGTAGAATGCAATTACTATCAATTGAAATAACCCAATATCAAGGGTTATTAAAATCGACATGACATAGCCATTTTGTGTCGGGCATCACATCGACATCCATCGAACATCATTTGTGTCCATTAGGACTAACATAAGAAAAAAATCCATTACACCCAAGTTGCCCCTATTATGTATGGTGACTAAAAACAAATTTGGTCAATAAAGGATTGGTGACCAAATTTTCAATTTTCCTGTCATTAAACTAGGTAATCAAAAAATTTCAATCACCAACTTTTAAGTTTTAGTCACCACAATAAGCGACCGGATTTTCCAATCTATTCAAAAAAAAATTGAAAGCTACCTAAAAAAAATTAATTGTTTGATCAACAATTGCCATTGATCCAATGACTAAAAAAAATCAATCACCAACCTAGGTGATCAAAAAAAATTTGGTCATCAAATTGGGTGATTGAAAAATTTGGTTGCCAATTGTAGCAAGCGAATTTTTTTAGCAATGTTCTAATAATTGCTTCCAAAACATTTTAGTCATTCAATGGACCAAGGCTTAGTCTCCACCATTGATCTAATAATTGAAAATATTTAATTCTTCCCCAAAAACACTTGATCACTATTTGAAAAAACATCAGTTGCCACCCAAAAAAAATTCAATTGCTAGCAAGGCTTATGAAGATTAAATAACATGATTTTTAGTCATCTTTACTAGTTTTTTAAGCAACCCAACTTTGTTTTGACCTAGATTGACATTATACTAACATGACACAAAACTATGTCTACGTCCAAATGCATTCATTACATTGTGATGGATGCACAAACACAATGACAACCCTTGGGATATCTCTTGCAACAACTAAATCATGAAACATCAAACATAAATGAGCATGGCAATTTATAAAATTATAATTATACAAATCATAACCAGAAATATGAATATGAAAAAAGTTCAATATGATCATTTATCAACTACATCATGTGGTGGTGCAAAAATAGGAACATATTTTGGATTAATAAGAAGTTGATAGTTATGACATAATTCTACTAGTAGCCAAATACGTGATTGAATTGAATACCATATTAACATTCATAGTTTGAAGTGGTGCATTACACTAAAATGTTACATCTCATAATGCCCTTATGCTTCAAAAGTTCATTATTGAACAAATCATTCCTTAAAATGTCATTGTGATCAATAATTAAATTCTTAGTTTCTGAAACATATACAATGAAATTCTCTTGGTTTGTAAAATTACAGCATGAACCTTTTCAGAACATTAGCAGTAGCAACCTCATCAAAAGCATGAACACCATCCAAACCATTATACACACTAATAACTTACAAAAAATAAACACAAGCAACAACAACCTAGTAGAAAACACAAACACTAACCACACCACCATACACAACAATAACTCAAACAACAAGAAAGCCATCAATATCATAGTTATCATGAACAAGATCAACAATTTTTTCATCAACTAAAACAAGATGAAAGGAAAAAATTACATCAAAAGCTCTTCCATAATGGAATTCCTACACATAACGCAACTAGTTACAAACCAAAAGCCAAGAATGATGAAAACGAAAATTGAAAAATATAAAAAACGACAAAGAAAACATACCTTGGTCTTACCATACACAACTTTCTCTTCACTAAAGGCTTTGTCATATTGCAACAAATTACCACCCCTCAATTCCCTTTTATTATCAATTGCATCACCCTATTTCTCAAGTGTTTATCAATACAATTGCACTTACATACAAAATAATCAAAAGTGTAAAAAAATTTCAAAATTCATAAACCCACCAATAAAGCAAAAAATGAAAATAAAAACTAAATATCACTATGTTTTTTAAGTCTTTATTATGATTGTACCTAGATAAATAATAAATAAAATACAAAAAAAGGAAGAAAAAATGATGAGATAAAAAACATAATTAAAAAAATCAAAAGAAAGAAAAAGCTTCAAACATAACCAAAAAATATATAAAATTAAAAAATGTATTTTTTGTAATAAATGAATCATAGTGAATAGTTACCTCCATCCCATACCCGCAAGGAACAAGTTTTCCCTCATTTGGGTGATTCCAATACTTCAACCAATTTTACCTGATAAGATTTTTTCCTTCAAGTTAGGAAATTCGTTATCTAAAATCCTTTAGCTTGAGTTCAAAATAACCCCTTATAAAAAAGTTTCGCATACAAAAGTATCCAAATCAATTATTCAAAACCATCTGAAGATGTCAACTTACACATTGACTATATCAACAGGTTTTGTTCTTCTTCAATAAATAATACATCAATTTTTTTACAAACTTGCCAAGACTAGTTGTTGAAGCTTGTAATGTTACTTTATCACCAACAACTTTAATTTTGTGATACCTAACATCAATGAAAATATTGAATCAGAATGTAAGTGTTTTACTTGTTTTAACCACATGTTATTATTATTGATGTTTTATGATTCTTCAAGTGCCTCTTATCAAGGATTAGATATTACATTACAAAAAAAACAAGTTGGAAAATATAGTCATAAAAAATGTTGAAAAAATTCAACAACAAAAATGAAAAAATTGAAAAACATCACCAAAAAATGCAAAACACATTAACATGTGTACCAAAAAACATTTAGTTGCAACAATCAGCGAAGAATATAAGAAATTTATATATATATAAATTAGTACCTTGTACTATTAGTAGGAGGTATAAACTACCATCTATTTTTGCAACTCAATGAACAAACATGGGGATCATGTCCACCAAGTCCTTTATATTGTTTTCATTTCATAGAAATCAAAAAAACAATTTCCATGTCAAAACCCATAAAAACTCTTCATTCATCAAATGTGTTTTTCATTGATAACTCAACAAGTTTACTTGTTTTTTGACCTCTTTTATTCACATTGTTTATCTCCGCTTCAACTATATCAAGAAATTCAGATTTTGAACATGGTTTTTTACTTGGAGATCCACAATTAGATTTCCCTTCAACGACATTACTTTAGAATTAATCATGATTCATCAACAAAATTATAACATGGTTCAAAAATAGAATTAACACATAGTTCATGAACACCATATTCATAAAAAATATCTTCAACAATGTTAAATGAGAAAATAGAAACCTCACAATTGAGATCCCTAGAAACATTACTAGAACTATCATGAACATCAAATTGTTCAAGATGTAATGAAATATAAAAGTCAAACAAGTGTGCATACAAATCAACATCTTCTTTAGGACATAATAGAGGTGATTCAAAGTCAATGCACAACACAAAAACTTCAAAACCATCATTTAATCGAAACAATTTTTCATTAACATTAATAGTGAAAGATGGTATTGATTTTGTAACGTGGCATATCCAAAAATAGCTTGTAGGTCAAGAAATTGAAAAGCTATGAACAATGTAATTAATGCATGCCAATTATCTTTCCAAATTTCGACAACACGATAATCTTCACTATACAAAATTTTCACAACTCAATTACCAACTATCAACATTATAGAAAGAAGGAAAAAAAGTTAAATTAAAAAAACTTGGATGCTAAAGATGAATGTAATTTGTCACAACAAAAACACCAACACTAATATATATTAAAAATTTAATGATTTTACATAGGTAGGGCGAGCTTTTTCACAAGGTAGACATTGAAGTCAAGTGAAGAACACATCCAATTGTAGAAAAACAAGATGGATCAATTTGATGCCAACAATAACACATGAACAAAAATGAATATACAAAAGAAGTAAAAAACTCCGATACTTGCAAAAGAAATGAAGCAATAAAAAATAGATCAAAATGAAAAACATTTTTAAAAAATAACAATGATGATACCCACCCACTCTTGCACAAAATCAAATATAGTTTACCAAAAAAAATGCAAAACAAAAATCTTTAAAAAAAAGAAATGCAAAGAGAGAAAAAGAAATATGGCAAAATCTAAAAAGGTCTAAACCTAGACCCTTCCCTTGTGTAAAGAAATGATAGTTTTTTAACCTAAATGTCTTTCCATTGCCTTTTTCCTTTTTTTGTCTTTTCATTTGTATTGCTTTTAAATACTAACATCACTTTTTCATCATTCCTTTTAGCTTTTTGTAAAGAAATGACAATGTTTTAACCTAAATGTCTTTCCATCACCTTTTTCATTTTTTTGTCTTTTCATTTGTATTGTTTTAAAGTACTAGCATCACTTTTTCATCATTCCTTTTAGCTTTTTGTGCATTCCTACATGTTTCTTCTTGTAATTTACATCAAATTAATTGTCATATTTGTGATTTCCATGCACACATTCCTTATTGGATAACATCTAGATTTGTCATCTTTATGATTTTGGTGTTTCACTTTGATTTTGTTCTTTCATTCTAGATTTGTTTTTTGTTTGCTATTTCATTCCAATTCTTCACTTGTGATTTCGTTGCACATGTTGTTTGCAATTTTTGCTTTGAATTTCATCTTCTTGCAAAATTTAAGAACAAAAAATTGAAGCAAATGAAATTACCTACGTCACACACAATCATCTACATCATGTAAAAAGGTTCCTAAGACTCCTTTTGCCTTGTCCTTCTTTTGCCTTGTTTTTTTTTTTTCTCTTTACATTTTTTAATTTTTCATTTCTTTCTTTTTGCAATTAAGGTTTTGCATTTCATGTTTTTTTAATCATATGTTTGATTTTGTGCAAGAGGGGGCAAGTATGTTGCTATTTTAAAATTTTGTTTTTCACTTCGATCTGGTTTTTAATTGCTTCGTTTCTTTTGCAAATATTAAAGTTTTTTTTTTTTTTTGGTTTTTTTATTTTTCTTCTTTTTTATTTATGTTTGAACTGATCCATTATGTTTCTTTTCCTACTTTTTTGTTTTTCATTTAACATCATATCCTCCCTTATCATAAAGCTT
>Ga0116231_10000506_pt1 | contig 68794 bp, 53 predicted proteins | sample S1TSphgellanicum_2_FD_89695 | JGI IMG/M metagenome (GOLD analysis project Ga0116231, IMG submission 89695) | Host-associated microbial communities from peat moss isolated from Minnesota, USA - S1T2_Fd - Sphagnum magellanicum MG | ecosystem: Host-associated > Plants > Peat moss > Unclassified... | reverse complement strand
AAACATTTCATTCCAACGGCACTGGCCAAGATCAGCAACAACACTAATGATGGTCTCAGAGTTGAGACCATGAACACACCCATCTCTCCTCCCACTTCTGCAGCAACTTGGAGTGACATGACTATAATGGTGGGTACAACAAATCAAGCTTCCTCTTTGACAGCAGGAACAAGAAAAAAAAATCTTATACCTCCACTCAGCATGTTTTCTTGGTGCGGAAACCTTCTCAAGAAGCTTCCTTCAGGAAGATTTGAAATTCAGAAATCTATAGCGAAATCGGAAACACAGACAGAAACAACGGAGGATTGAAGCAACGTTTTCTGACAGTCCAGTGCTTTTCAGCCACGATTCTGTTCCAGAAATTGATTTCCTTTGCAGTCATACACAGAACAGGTTGCAATTCTTGGTCTTGCGCATGCAAATCTGAAGGAAGGAAAGACTTCATTTCCATTCACTTTTGGGGGACTTCACAGTGTCCGAAGGACACGGGTACCACTAGTTTATATAGTGTTTCTAAGGTGGCAGATTCAAAATACTTCAATGTTGAGGAAAGGGCAAGTCACATTGGGTTTTTTTATGCTCAGGCTTGGGAACTTGGGGGATAGCCCTCATTGCAATTAAGCCCTCAAACAATGTAACCTCTCTGGACTTACCCTTCCCTTACACAAAACTTTAAGGAAATAATGAGTACTATGGTCCATATTGAAAAAAGGAGTCATTGACATTTATCTTGCTCCTTTTCCTTTGTTTCTGCAAACTGAATTTCATTACACTTGACTAATTGAACCTTCTCTATGGCACAATGGGTTTTTGTAGCCTAGTCTAAAACCTCAGTCTTGGTATCAACAAGTTATAGGTTTGGTATGACCCAAGGCAATACCAACTTGATACCATACAACCTTATACTTGAGCTTATATTTGAAACATCGCTCCTTTAATGCAATTGATATACTCCTATAGAGAAAAATTGAATCATAAGTACCAATATAAGTCGTTTAAACTTCATGGGAAAGACATCAAAAAGTAAATATATCTATTTTCAAAAGATACATAAAAAATAAATTCTTGGTATGCCTTTTTACAAGGTTACAAGGTATTTTTTTACAATTTGTTTATCAATTTAATGAATTGTTCCATAAATTTTAAATATATATTTTTTTATCACACAAAAGTCCAATGTGCTTAACTTAAATAATAATCGATATACATACCATTGAATGTATATTTAGTCAAACATTCTTCTTACCAAATACCATAAAATCCATTCACATAAAACTGTTACCATCAAGATTTATTAATACTAAATATTTATGGGGCATGGCCAAATAGTAAAGCACCACCTTTTAGTTATGTTATTCAAAAATTTGAATCCTTCCATCCCAAAAAAATTTATTATTTCCAATAAATAGGCATTAGGTTTTAGCTCTATTCTTCAAAAATTTGAACCCTTCCATCCTCAACAAACTTACTATTTCCAATAAATAGAAAACATCACAAAGAAAAAAAGAAATTTTTTTTGAAATGAATGTTTTGTTCGAAATCTACTTATCCAAAAAATAAACTCCATCAGGAATGGGTATTGCAACAATACGTCAACATGGAATTACATAAATATGGCAAGGGTTTTTTCTATGATGTAGAATAGGAAAAGATCATATCATTGATTGTTTAAATTTGTAAAGAGATTATAGCCAAGGTGATTTTGATATCGTCATTAATGACTTGAAATAATAACACATAACAAATGTTTTGTATACTCAAGTTACAAAAATGTGTAATGAGGTAGTATATTATAAATGGCAATATATTTGAAATAGTCTTCAATTAGGCCATAGGAAGTATTGTGGCCAAAAGAAGGGGTTGCAAAAACCTCCTAATATTTTTGATCAAAACATAATTTCAATAGAAAATGAACATCGATCTTGGAAAAAAATTTGAAAAATCATAATCTAACAACCACATTGTATATGTGAAAGCTTAGATGAATCAAAACCCTCTAGATTCTCTCTCATTGAGCATGTACAAATTCCTAGTAGCATTGATCATCCCATACCCATGGTACATCCCAAAAGCTTTAACAAGAAAGAATATTCAACCCAATCGTAACCAAATTGAAAGGTCAACCTTTAACACCCAAATTTCAGGTAAGAATGAGTTATTGACCCATACTCAGAACACCCAAACTTGGGTACTCACTTCATCCCACAACAGTGTCTTTTCCCATACACAAACATTAACTTTGACATAATGCCATTAAGAATTGTTCATGAACCTCCTTCTGCTTTTCATCATTTTCACCACTAGCTCATATCTAACAAAATAACATAAACTTTAAATCTCCAACACAACAAAAACTAAGAGAATAAAGTTATGTATGAAGAGCATTCTTCTCTCTATGCATTTCAAACAACCATAATTCTATCATCCTCTACCAACATAACCTAGCATTGGAATACTTAGTTCTTTTTTGTCTTGCCCAAAAACCAGCAAAAAGAAACCGCCGAATTATAAAACTACCATCCTCTTTATATCCACAATGCCTCATCCTTCTGTAATTCGAAGCACCAATCAGAGCATATTCTCACAAGTTTTTGTGAAGAACAAAAAAAAACCAACATAGATGAACTTGCAAGCTCATCTTTTAAATCAAAAGAAGGAGAGCACCTACATCCTCCCTTCTCTATGAATGCACAACTTGCAAACATAATGCACAAAAAACAAACAACATACTATTCCGAGCATCATATGGTTATCATGCTCATAACAAACACTATTTTCCATCAACCACCGGTTCAGGGACTTTTTCATTTTAGGGCTCCTTTAGGTCACAATATATCTTGGTTAAGCTAGCACTTCCTACTGGTCTCTCTTCTTATCGCAACCCTGCTTTGAAAGTGTGTGAGAATGAAACTCACACTCTCGAAATGGGGACTTGGGAGTCCTCTGGGACTCTCAAAACTTCAGAGTTCGATCATAAGGGCCAAAACACCTCACATTGGGGTGTTATTTATATCATTGGAAAGTTGTGGAAGTGTAGATATCAAAAATTTCCTCGCATGGGCCATTTGGACATCTACAGCACAAGTTATGGCAAAAAGAAAGGCCGGGAGTCAAACTGGCAGTTTGACTCCTGACCATTAAAAGTTGGGAATCAACCCGACCCTGGTGCGTGCAGGTGGAGTGTGACACACCGTTAAAAAGCTCTTGAGGAGAGCTACAAGTTTGCTTCAGACCTCATCCCAATTAGAGGTCTGAGCAAAGAGTTATGATCTCTCAAAGTCCTGGGAGTCCAAATCGGGACAGTTTCGGGATTCCTCCTTGGGAATCCCGGGACAAAAAAAGCCATTTGGATGTGGGTGCTACGGAGAGGCACAGAGTATACTTTATGGGGGAAGGTGGTGGCTTTCCCTGAGTTTGGGCTGTGGTGAGTCATATGAATCCAAAGTTGCCCATGGCTTGTCCTACCACCAAGGGTGCTCCAGAAAGTGAATTAACCAACTTGTTGGTTGGTTTGATGCAGGTTTGAGTAAGTGAATAACTTGTCATTCTTCCCAGTCCCATCCCAGAGCTTCAACACGCCCCTCTACCCCTTTTAGTGCTGAAAGCTGGGAGTGTGCCTCGAGTCCCCCACAATTCCGCAACTTGAGTAACTTAGGCCCAACTTGGGACTAACTAGGGACTTGGGAGTGCGTCACTTCTTACTTTGAAAAGAAAGCTAGTTACTATTGCTAGCACCCTCCCATTTTTATTTCTACTTTCCCACCTCGACTTTGACTTCTTCCCCCCCCCCCTAATGAAGCAATGAAGGCCTCGCCCAAGCTTGCATTTTTTTTAAAAACTATCAATCCTTAAGGATTGAAAAAGAAAACTTTTCTCTTTTCTATTTTTTTCTCTAGGCTCGAATTTACTTTCGTTCTTCCCATAACTCATATCCGAAGTCATACTTGGTAGACATAAGAAAACACCAAGCTTAGACCAGTACATGCCTATAGGTGCTTAAGACCAGTTTAATATTAGGGCTACATTGGGCTTCATACCAAGTCTGGCACATATCATCCAAAAATCAACCTTTGACCGTAATATCATGCCACATTGGTATGAAAGCTTTTAAAAAATCCCTTACAAATGATAGGCTCATGTGAATTTTTTTTTTTAAATTCAATATTACCACCAGACTTATATGATTTTTTCAAAAGAAGTTCAATATCAATACAAGTTGGGATGTTCAAAAGTTGATACATGCCCAACATTGGATCGGTCTTGGGTGATTCTTTCATTTTGTTATGACTGTAAGTCTAAGGTTTTGAATTTTTTTTAAATAAAAAAGCATGTTCTTCCTTCCTTCACACTTCAAATGTTTAGATGATGTGTTCACATTGTTCTTTCTGAGAACGAAGTTCACATCCTTGCAAATGTTATCATTGCTGATCGCACTTGAGTGAATCTTTTGTCTTGTGTAATTTTTACACTTCAAAGGCAACTCAAACAAAGGATCAAGCTATGCAGATTGATATCCAAGACATCAATTTTTCTCCACCTGACATTTTTTTTTATTGCATGCACAAATATGCTAACTATTTCTTACATGTTTTGCTAAGATTGCATAGCTACAAAAGAGTTGGAAGGTCCAACCACTTTCAATCCTAACCAATTCCTTCCAACAAAAGGCTTCAATTACCTTTAAAAAGATGCAACCATCTTCAATTTTTGAGTTCAATAGGAATAGTGGATCCAAACTACCTTCGAATTCCACTCGTAGTGGCTTCACCCATTTACTAGTTTAGATATCTTATTTGCTAATAGGTCACTTAAGGATGCCTTTTAATTTAGTTATAAATGATTGAGATTTTGATTCATTTTGGACCATGTCCTTCTTGTCCACATTTTCTTCTTTTTGTGATATCAAAAATTTGACCTAAAAGTAGCAAAATTAATCAAATTTACACTTTTTAAAAATATTCTAAATTTTTTTCAATTTTTCGTAGAAGAATGAAAAATTATTCTCATTGTAACTTGAAGTGAAAAGTTATTAAACCTAGTTAGCCACCCACATTGATAGTTTCCGGTGTTTTTTTTCTAAACAAAATTTGTCTTTTTTAAAATAAAACAAAAATCTATAAAGTCGTTCAAACACAGGGCCAGAACCTTATGTGTTTCCTCTAACCATAGTTTGAAATCAGTGAGGTGTGGGTTTATTATTTTTATATATTCTTGAGTAAGGGTATGTAATTTTTTTTAATTTATTGACCCATCGAATAAGGATCTATTAACATTCAAAAAAATTCATCAAGTTAAGGTTTGAATATATATATATAGTAAATGGATAAGTTTCAAATACTCCCATCATATACCCCTTTTGGGGGGGGGTAAAAAGTGGGTATGTATATTTTATTTATCTAATTAGAAATGAAGGAAAATGTCCATATTTTGGAATTTCTTTAAAAAATTCAATGTCTAAATGTAAAAATCAAAATGTTTGATTTACCCTTTACTATAATAAACAAGCTTATGAATGAGCATTTAATGTATCAAAAAATAGCATTTGATGTCATTGTCAATGTTCAATTGACGATAGAGTCTAAAAGTAATTTGAAACTCATTTTTTAGCATTTCATTAGGTTTTTGAATCATTTAATTTCATTAAGTAACATGAAATTTATAGCCTTCCAAAAGAAGGGGGTCTTCCATGTAAAATATATCCTTATCACACACTTATCACTTTTATCACATGTTAACAATCCTCAATTTTACCCAACATATGATTTGTTCAAAGTTCTGGGCTTCTCACCTTTATATACTTAAGCCAAAACGGAGATGTAATTTGATGTGTAACTTGATGTAATTACACAATTACACAGGTAATTGTTTAAAGGGGTAAGTTGAGTGGTAGGATTCTATAATTTGGTCATGGTGCATTGACTTATGTCATGTGCACCATGTGATATTATTTCCTTGTGATTAATTATGGAATCACATGGGGAACCATGTGATTTTGTTTCCTTTTGACTATTTGGGGAACCATGTGGTGGATAAACTTTAGGAAGTTTCTTGATTAATTTCCTTTTGGTTAGTATATAAGGGGGTGTTTGTGAACTTAAGAAACACCTTCACTTGTACAAAATTATGGTATGAATACAAAGTCTGTGAAAATTGAAATTTTGATTTTGAAAGGCTTTTGGTTTTGAATGGTTTTGGTGTTGTTTGTGTTTAATTCATGGTAGGAGAATGGTGAGGCTTGCATAGCCAATAGAAAGGTGAGAGAATAATTTTGCAACCAAGAACATAGATTTCATAGCTATGTAGTAGTCATACATAATTTCGGTCCTAAACCCGTTCATGTTGTATAAAGACACTACATTTTCACCTAGAAACTTATTTTTGGGGGATATTTCAAAGCTTCAGTTTTTTCTTATGATGGGCCAATCAAATTGGGCAATTACCGAAAAAAAAAAACTTGGATAAATAATAGTTTTGGTTTTGTTATAGACATTATGTCCTCATTATTTATGATGCCTTGCTAAAAATCATAGCACATTAACACCTTTGCTCACTTGGTATCATTATTTAAATGCTTGGTTATTATAATGGTTTTGATAATATTATTACCTTATACGGTGACTAGGTTATTACCCCAATCATGAGAAAATTTTGCATCTTGTCTACCTAATAATAATATAAAGTAACCATAATTTACTACATTGTTTTACATTATTGGAAAAGTCATTATATGCGGTATCCTATGCACCAATATTTTCATATAACAAATTAAGCCTACTTGTTTAGTTGTTGTTTGATCAATCATTCTTAAAATGCAAGGAGCTTGTTTAGGCTTTGGCAATCCTAACTTACCCTTTAATTACATACTTAGTGATAATGTTTAAACCTAACCCCCTATCCATGAGCAAGTATATTATCCATTATATTCTAGCTTATTTGCACTAGGATCACTACCATGTGATTCCAATTGGTTATTATGGCAATACATGTTTCCATTGTTTTTAGTCACTTTCGAAGTAGTAATTTCATGAATAAATTTTGTTGATATTGCAAGTTTCACTAGTTTCATTTTTTATTGTGGGATAAATGCATAGTACAATGTAGATAATTTTAAGAAAAATTGAGATTACATATATTTAAAAAGTAATAACACATAAGATTTCATTCATTTTGAATTTTTTTTAAAGATCACATGTACTTAATTTAAGTTTCAAACATAAAATAAATTATTGAACACATCAATATGCAATTGATTGGTAGTTGTATTATTGTGTAAAAGTACATCAATAATATTATAAACATTGATTTTAAATGATTATTTAACAATATCTTACCACTTTTTAGTAAATTTGAAAATCCATTTTTTAATGTAAAATGGTAAAAACAACATTTAACCCAACTACATCTACAATGGAAAAACATTTAACAACTTTAAAAACATCACAATCATCATCATTATAATAACATAACATATTAACGAATGTTTCTAAAAGCATTTAATATGAACTTGAAAGAAAATTGGAAATTTTGATGATTTTTTTTTTTTCATGATTGTTTTTTTACATGTGCAAAAATTTTACTAATAAATTATTATCAAATTTTATTTTTCATAATCCTTTTTTACAATTGCAGCATTGTGACATGACTATTACAAAGTGAAAATGTACTCCAATTAATAATTAATTTGTTCATATTTGTTTCAATTGAGTGGTGGCAGTACAGGATGTGGAACGAGCAAATGGCTGCTAGTCCACCTAAGAAAAAGCCTGAAAAAGGTGCCTCAATAGCACACCCAAACTGGTTACCTATTAGAGTTTCTCGTAAAGTCAGGAAAACACAGCACGAGAAACGTGAAGTACATTAGCTTTGAAAGGGGGCGGCGGGGTGGGGTGCGGTTGACACTCAGAACAGCACCATTTTGTTGGTGGTAAACTGAGTTTCATCCTGTTTTGACTCCTCTTTCCTTTTTCCTGAGTACAACTATTATAATTACTCTCGAACCTTGTGCATTAAATGCTGAATTTCAGCATTTCATACCCAGATTCAATAAATTTTCATTACTTTACTGACCTCACTGAAAGAGTGGATAGAGGGTAAAAGGAGGCCTAAAGAGAGGATGACTTTAAGGAAAACTCTATTATGTCATGAGAATTGTCTCTTTTTTCTGTTGGCAAAAACTCTTCATTCACATCAGAAAATTCCTTGATTTGGGTGGGAGATACTATCAGTGGACAATGAGGGAATTTAGTAGCCTTATTTTTGTGGCTTGATAGAATAAACAAAGTTTGAGGTTTATTTCTTCTAATTCTTTTTACTTGGATTCCAAAAAATATTCCAGCTTTGGGTATGAATATTTTTTACATATATTTCAAAGTATGAATAGGGTTTAATTTTTCAAATTTACATATCTTTGAATATGCATGTCATTAAGGTATGTTGATTTGAGAGAAATAGGGTAATGTAAATTTTATGCCTTATTTGTATTTGACAAATATATTTGGGTAAAAGACATATCTGTACAACATTAGTTGAAATACAAAAATTGACCCAAAAAAATATAAAAAGATACAATGACATATGATGGGGCTTGAAATTTCATGCTAAAAGGAGTTGCAAGCTACATTTTTAATTTGCCTTAGCATTGAGCCTTCATTGCTATTTATCCCAGTGTATTGCATTTTCAGTTTTGTTTAATGTTGCACTTCTTTTTATGTAATTTTTTTTGCTTCAAGCTTCAAGTCTTGTGAACTTCATCCTCCTGGGTATTGATTTATTTCTTCCAAATTTTTATCATCTTACAAATAACCTTCATTTGGGGATGGCATAGTGATAAAGGGTAAAATTAACCCTCAAAGAGAAGGGAACTTTATGAATTTCTCCAATAAATTGAGAAAATTTTGAAATTTCTGTTATTGTAAATTCGACTAATTTTGCTCATCTTGCAAATAACCTTCATTTGGGGATGGCCTAGGGATAAAGGGTAAAGTTAACCCTCAAAGATAAGGGGCCTTTATGAATTTCTCTAATAAATTGAGAAAATTTTGAAATTTTTCTGTCTATCTATTGTAAATTCGACTAATTTTGTTAATTTCTTGGAAAACTGTAAAAATAATAATAATAATAATTTAAAGCGGTCCTGTTAGAGTCTAAACTCTAGTAAGTCGGTAACCTTTTAAAGGGAGTTTTAGAAAAATTAAATAACTTGAATTAAGTTAAAGAAGGATTTTTTTATTTTATTAAAATGGATGATGATTTCCTGACGTGGATAGTTGACTGAACAGTGAGCCAGGTATGCACGTCCACCGTCGAGTCCTCCTTGTTCGTGAAATTTGCACCGTCCGATTGATACCGACACGGTACCGCGTTCATTAGCTTTCTGGCCTCGAAACTCCGCCGCGCCATCGCTTGCAGCATCTCTCTCTCTCCGCAAGAAGTTCGAGAAAATTGTTGCAACACCATTTCTCTCTTTTCGCAACGAGATGGGAATAAAAAGATGCTAGTATCTGAGCTCTTTTTTTTATGGTTCCGCTGGTTTTTTCCTCAAAGGATTTGGTGTTGTATAGTTTTGGACCTTTTTTAATCCCCCCCTCCTCGCCGATCAATCTCCAACAGGGAGGAAGAAACTTTAGGAGGGAGGGGTCTGGAGGTTGGGGTGGCGAGTTCTTGCAATGGAGTAATTCGTTGTGATGCTGAAGATTATGGCGATTGCTCACTTTTCCTGCTGCTGACAGGATCCGCCTCTTTGCTTATCAACTCGTTATATTTTCTTTGGAGTCTACTTGGAAAGCAACGAGTTCCAAAGGTACGTGGTTGCATGGTGGGGATATGCGAATTTGCATGAAGGTGATGTTTAGGTCATGGCACTATATTTAGCTGCCACAAGAATGCAATGGACTAGAATGTACCTTCACTCTATTGAAGAAGCAAAAAGAGAAAATGCCCTGCAGTCCTGATTAGGGTTTGAAGCTCCTCTTTTCTCTCTCCTAGTTTATCCCTCCAACTGAAGTCTGGTTTTTATCTGCTGCTTGTGACGCACTCCTTCCTTGTTGTCTCCTAAGTCTTGTCAACACACCCCAATTGGTTTTGTTTATATTTTCCTGGCATGCAGTTCCTAAACCCCTAAAGTCTTTAAATACCTAGGGTATGTGCAATCAAAGTGGTTCACAGTTTCCTATGAGTTTCTTTTTTTGGATTGAAAAGGGAAAACCAATGAATCAATCTTGCAACCCAAGTGCATTGGATTCCCTTCAATGTTACTGGAATTGGGACTAACCATAATACCAATAGCAGTGTGATAAATGCCAGTTTGACAGTCAATTTCTAAAACAAATGGCAAAATTGATGGCAGTCTGCTACTCAACTGAATCTTCTTTTTACAGGGTAGAGTTTTGGTCCATGGTGTTTATGATTGAAAATGTTGGTTTCAGGACACCAAGAAGCTAAATTTCCCACATGCCTAGACTTAGAAAACAACCTTCACAATGTCAGAAAAAGAACTTGGGCACCAAGTGGTGGATGAGGATCACAAGACTCAAATTCATGAAGAATTCACTCCTAGTGACAAGAAAGAGACCTACATTCTGAAAGCCACCGAGGACATGTTTGATGGCATCATTGTGGATCCTACAGGTCTGCCTAAAGACATACCGACTTTTGTAAAGTCGTTGAAAATCTCACTAGAGTTCTGGAAGTCTCAGGTACGTACTTCTTGGTTTGTATGTCATTTTGTAGGAAACACTTTTCAGGACATATGTGAAACATTTTATGGGGCTATCTATCAATGCATTTAGGATACATTGGCTTTGCACCTCACATAGACACAATTGATATTGCAGAACAAGAAAGGAGTGTGGCTAAAGTTGCCCATAGCAAACAGCAATCTTGTGCAACCAACACTTCAAGTGAGATTTTCAGAAACAATTGTATGCCTTTGTACCAATTTTCAAGAAGTATTAATTGATGCCAATCACTGGCCTACCTACAAAACACTAAGTTGATTAGTGTTTTTTAAGTTATTGAGATTACATGTACAGGAGGGCTTGAAGTACCACCATGCGGAAAGTACTTATGTGATGCTTGTCACATGGCTTTCAAGTTCACCCTCTACAATTCCTCGTAATGCATCACACCAAGTTGGGATTGGAGCTTTTGTTGTCAATGACGAACATGAGGTATTGTTGTTTTTGAAGGCAAATTGTAGTTTGTGGATGTTGACAGAAAGTGCATTTCAGTTTGAAAGCTTGAGTCTCATGGATGGACATCGAAGTCATTTCTAACAATCTGGAAAAAACATGAGGACAGATTCTTGCAGTGCAAGCAAAGAATGGTGATTTTAGGGAGACAGAAATATGGGAGGTGCCTACAGGTCTCCTGAACCAGGTCTGTTGTACATCGTATGATGATTATTTTGCTTGCTTTGAATTCAAGTACACTCTTATTACATGCAGCCACATGTGGGCAATGCATTATGGCAAATTCTGTAGGATGTGTTGTATGGATGGTTGACTATAGCTGCCAAGTTTGAGTTCTTGATAGTGAAATGATGATTCAGTAATACTTATGATATGCAGGGAGAAGATTTATCTGCTGGTGCTGTTCGAAAGGTGAAGGAGGAGACAGGGGTATGTGTTCTTGGATTTCATCTTTAGTGTCCTCCACATCTTTCTTTTATAGTACTGTATGTGCATGATTGATGTATGTGTTTTAATCGCTGTAAAAGTGAGTTGCAAGCAAGAATTTTGCGGTGTAGTTCTGAGTAGCAACATGATGGCAGTTCTAAAGCAAACTCCATAGTTGTAAAACTAACATCTGTGCATAGTAAGAACTGAGCCTTTTGTGAGGAAAATATAGCAAAATTAGTTGAAAAGTGGTAAGATTGGAAAACATGACAATTTTTGGTAGTTTCAGTGCATCGTATGGATCTGTGTGTCCCAACTTGTGTTGGAATGTGGAAGAACTTAGCTGTGCACACTTCTCCTCATCTTACTGTATATGATCTAAAACAAGGAATGAAATGGATCTAAAGTGGGCTGAAATCATGTGGTAGTTGGGATGCAGATTGAAACTGACTTCATCAAAGTGATAGGATTCAGGTCATAGCTCCTCTTCCCCCTCTTATTTGGCAATAGTTGGATTTGAGATGACTTAAGTCTGCATTTTGCTCAAAGTTTCCAACTGCAGAATTCATGGGCAAAACATTTGTCTCTTCTCATTAGATGAAAGATGGCATTCAAGTGATTGTTGGGGTCTGGATGCAGGCATACTCATAAAGTGGTATATGAAAAGTCAGATCTATTATTCCTATGCATCTTGCACCCTCTCACATCTACCATTGCCAAGCAAGAGCTGGAACATGCCAATGTTCAGGTATTGAGTGATCTGACCTGCCACTGAACTAAATGTAAAGCAAAGATGTCAGGAGGAAACCTCAAGCAACTAGAACACTTTTAAGATGTGTCTTGAATGCCTTTACTGACTGTTTGGTGCATGTATGGTCAGTGGATACCTTTGTCACAATTCAGTGCACAAGACTACCTGCAGGACCAGAAAATGCTGAAGAAGATGATAGATGTGTGCATTTCAACTTTGGAGGGTGGTCACAATGGCTTTTCTCCAAGAAATATGCAAACAGGAAGAAAAAGAGGCTCTCGATACTTCTATTACAACACTGATGACTGCAAAGATTGATTTCATTTCAATGTCAGTTGTGTATCATATGATTTGACTCTATGGTAATACTTGGTCATGGACAAATCACAACAATTACTGTGCCATAAATTTGATCGTTCTACTTCCTTTCAAGTTGGATAGTGCAGGCGAAGATTGTATATTCTATTTAACTATGTATGTTAAAATGCTTAATGCCAGCTCAGAGTAGATGTAGAGTGCTTACTATTTGGTTGTGTAATTTATCTTTGTTGCTTAGATGCTTGCTTTAAAAATTAGTTGTTGCTGTACACTTAGAAATGACATTAGAAATGACCTTACATATGTACTTTTTTTCTAACTCCTGCAATCTTGTCTGTGACCATGTTGTGTTTTACATCATGCTACATGCTAAATTAGGTAGGAAATTTTCATTCAATTCCATTGCTTAACTGACTCAAAACTTTTAGTGTTAGCAATACTTGAGAGTGGGAATAGAAATATGATGTGCATTGACTCACAAATCATGTCTTCAGTGTTCTTTTTAAGTCTGTTCTGACCCTTCCATCAAAGAATTGGATGTTAAAACCAGTCATAATAGTAAGCAGTTAACTAATCCTTTTTCCATGCTCACTTTCTCAATGTTTAGCTGTGTTTCACTGTTGTGAAATTCATTTATTGCATCCTGATTGGAGAAAGCACAACCAATTGGGAGGTAAATTTTATCGTGCCATAATGCTTATGTGCTTCCCTCCTATCTGACAGTTGAATTTTCCAAAGGACAACTAAAAACAGAAAAAAGATGAAAGAGTGAAAAATTGCAAAAATGCTAAGTTTTACAATTAGTTACCAGCTGCAAATGTGTAGCTTTTTGTAATCACCAATAAAATCAATTGTTTGTTAAGGCTGGTAAGTTGATGTTTCTATGGCAGTAACAATGTTTGATTCAACTGTCCAATGTGTTGAATTCATCTGCACTGATGATTATGCATGTAGATTATGAATTTTACAGCTTCATGGGTGATGACCCAGATGTTGCCTTGAATAACAAGCTTGGATTTGGATGTCACTTTTGGTGTTTGAATCTACTCGCATATCGCAGACCTGCTGCAGTTGCCTAGATTCCCACACCACAAATACAACTTCAGATTGTACAATCAAGGTATTTTCTCATCTGATTAAACTTCCCTTATAATTAGCTGTCTATTTCATGAGACAGGGTTTACCTATATAGAGCTTCCAATTTTGAACAATTCTAAATCTTTTGTTTTTTTCATTTGACATCAACTATTAGATGCTATCTCTTTCTTTTTCATTCTCTTTTTTTGGTGTCTTCTTTTGAAGTGTACTGTACAAAGTGTGGAACAGTGCTTCCAGACATACATGGCTATTTGTAATCCCTGTTGCGTAGAATCAGAAAATAAAGAGTTCTCACAGACCTGGAGTTTTATGGCACGAATGGACTTGTCATTGAGCACATAAAGTTTGTTGAGTTGTTCCCCCACAAAACCAAGATTGCAAGCACCAGGCAATCGAATCAATCCCAAGGACTTTCCTGTCCGACTGAAAACTGTACCAGTAACAGACAGCCAACAAGAATCACACATCCGAGTAAGTATCTGATATGTTCACATGCTTTGGTCCACATCTCTCCACACTGCCAATTCAAGAACTAGATTTATTCCCAATGACCAGAGAACATGTGCACATGACTTGTGACCACCTTCAGCTCTATTACTTATTGGTGACAAGTAGAATTAAGGGTGTCAAAACTCCTTGCAGAAGAAACCCTTGTAAGCAAACCTGGAATTTTCTAATCTGATTACACATCACTTTCAGATGAATGTAAACCTCACATTTGAATATTTGTGAATTGTTTCTTTTTGTAATGAAACAAAGTATTTCAATGCCAATCCTTGAGATTCAGAAAGTGCATCCTAGAGTATGAGGTGCATCTGGAAAAACCTGCAAACCTGGTGCCTCTTCAAATGTAAGCAGGGAGGGAGATAAGGTTTAGGTTGACCTACCTTGAACTCCATCAGGTGAACCGACATACACACGTCCCTTGGTGTCAATTTTTATGCCATCCGGGACACCCAGCCCTGGAGAAGATCCATCATACATTCCCACAGAGGCAAACAATCGGCGGCTACCCAGTGACCCATCTGGCAGGATGTCAAACACATATATATGGTGATGTTTCAATGGATCAAATTCATCACCAAACCTGCACATACATGACACTTATTTTAGGGGGGTAATATTTGGTCCAGAAAGAGATTAACAGCATGGCCTTTTATGCCTTAAAACTACCACATTGTTGGCTATTACAACAAGAAATGCAGAGTTTAGTACCCAGTTTCAAAGCCTGTATCAGTGACATATAAGCGCTTTTCATCTTCAGAGAATGCAAGGCCATTGGGTTGCTGGAAACCTGATGCCACTGCATCCACTACCCCTGTCATGCTGATACGGTACACTTGATTTGAAACCCGAGGTTTTGCCCGGAAACCTTGTGCTCTGGACATGCAAACAAAAGCCACCTGTTATGTAATTGCACCATCAGCCTCCCATGATAGTAACCTCACTGAAGAACTTCATCATGTGAAAGTGATTTTCTGACAGGGAACTTAGTCAAACATCAAAATTCATTGAGAAACATAAGAGGGATTGAGAAATGGTTGACAGTAAATCTCTACTTCTAGATGTCCTCAGTTGGCAAAAGGCAATAGTAAATTACAATGATAAAAGCTAGACGAGCTTACCTCCCATAGCTGGGATCTGTGAACCAAATGGAGCCATCACTTTTCACTACAACATCATTTGGGCTGTTAAATGGCACACCAAACCAATTGTCGGCAACTATACTCCTATTCAAGTTTTTGAGGTCTACACGCTCAATATACCCTGGTTTAGCACCCTTTCCTTGCTGACATATCAGCAAGTTTCCATCGTTGTCAAGTGCCATTCCATTTGCAACATCCGTCACAGGGAACACTGTTGATACTTTCCCTGTCTTTAGAGACACTTTCTTCACCTGCAGATCAGGCAAATATGTAAGAGAGAGTTTGACACCTTAAGTGCTTGTGATGAGAAGGTCAATAAAGCAGGGGCTTTTAGCCATCTAAACCAGCAGTTTGTTGGGTGTACAATTGTATGAATGTCCACCAGTTAACACTCATCAATTCTGATTTATGCCTGCAACTTGCTTACTATTACATGGGCATAGTTTTGCAATGAGTCTGTCAAGTAAAGAATGATGAGGTTCTGGTAAAACCCATGAGATTTATTTCGAAAAGAGCTCCCTGAAAGCTATACGTGCCTCAGGTCTACTGGTGCAGGGTGCTCCTGCAACATGTACCTCTGTGTTTGCATCACCAGCATGCGCTACTTTATTGTCAGAAGTCATTGATGCTAAATACCCCAACTTCCTCCTTGAGCTCGCAAAGTAGAATTCATCTGTGTCAGGGAAGTAAACACCACCTTCGTGCGCGTCTGTGTTCACAACCAGCTCAAGTGTTGGTGCCACACCAAGCACCTCCAAGAAATCTGGATCTCGAACCTGCAGAATGGGAACAATTTTTTACATCTGCATCTTCCAAACAAAGACTTCAGAGAAAACCCAAGCAACTTGTTCAATCACCTTCTACTCCAGAATTTTCATCAATATTTATTCCAAAGAGAGGAGAATGATAACAGACTGCAGGTTATAATTAAAGGATCCTATGCAATATGCTGTGCTCTTATGATGGACATAGAGCAGCTCCACCAGTGCTCAGTATGCAGCCCAACAAAAGAAAATTGGATGAAAAAAATTCACAACATGCCAGTTTGGCCCAACATTTTCCCATAGGATGCTGAAGCTGGTAAAAGGCACAGCAGAGCCTAACACCTGCTGTCAATTGGCTAGAGGTGGGTTGCTATAAGTAGTCCCCCACCTGTTTGTAGTCCCAGTTTTAGTTTTATGGGTGGGGTTGGAAAAAATGTAGATGACTAATCTTGGATGTGAGAAATATTTTTGCAGAGTTTCAAGAATTTTCTAGGTAGAAAAGAGAAGAAGCTATGTACTTATACTCTTGAGCTTGGGTTTCAAGAATTTTCTAGGTTAAAAGAGAAGATGTGTACCTAAACCCTAAACCCTTGAGCTTGAGTTTCAAGGATTCTCGAGGTTGACAAGAGAAGAAGCCGCAGTACCTCAAACAAGCAGTCAGGATCAGAGGGTCCTGTAGGGATGTTGTTGATAATGCTGCCTTGCTGCCAGAAACAAGCAGCATTGGGCAGCTCATACTTCTTGGCAACTGAATTGAGCCACTTAATTTGTGTTGCAAGAAAAGCTTCTCCACCCTCCCCTCCTTGAAACTCTTCAATCACAGCCAACAAAAAAACACAACAAGCAATTAAAAAAAACTGTGTCATCACCAGCACCAAACTTTCTGCATTTTGGTTCTTTTGGGATCTACATCTGCTTGTCCAAAATCCCTTTTCCTGCATCATCAAGATATGACCGACAAAAGAAACCATACAGCACGAGCTAAAGACCCAGCTGCCGGCAAAGCCCAATGGCATGGGAGGAAGAAGAACAAGAAGAAGTGATTGAAATCCGAGCAACAAATCCCAATGCTATAGGAAGAAGAATGAGGAGGAGTAGAAAGAGAACCAATTGAAATCCGAACAACAAATGGAAGCTGAGCAAAGATTCTGGTGATGTTCAGCAGATTGCAAGCGGGAAGGAGAAAAACATACTTGACCATGGAGTGAGAGATAACCAGAGTGCCAACACGGCCACCACTATCGTGCCCACTGTGGCCATGGGTTTCAACTTGGAGGACTGCTGCACTGCAGACCGGGGAGCTTGAGAGGACATTGCCATAGCACCTCCCAAAAAACAACCAAAAGAAACAATGTCACTCACTCTTCAAGCTCCAATCTTTCCCCTTTCCCCCGCCCTTCTCTCTCTCTCTCTCTCTCTCTCTCTCTCTCTCCAATCTCAGTCTACTATTCTCAAGCTTCATCAACATATTTGAAACCCAAGAAGATACATCACTAGCAAACTGACACCCATCTCTAGAAATTCATCATTTGAGCTTCAAACCCTAAACCCTTCAATCTCTCTGCGATCAACCAACCTGGCAGGAGTTTAGAGTTCACTGTACAACAGTGTGTCTGAGACTTGAGGAGCAAGCTTCACTCAGGCAATAAATATAATAAGGAGTTTTGAAAACCCCAAGAAGAGGTTGCAACACGTCACCCACATTCTGGAGCTTTTCCTCTCCGCCAATGACTTGTGACAACGAACTTTCTTCTTCTTCTTCTTCCTCATCTCACGCTTCTTTTTGGTCGTTCGGACACAAACTGCGCTCCACGTGTTGAACACTAACACAACGCCGTGTTGGGGTGAGGGTGAACACCAGCACCCACCAACGCACCAGTTGGCCGTTCTGTATAGGGTAAGGCCCTGGCTATCAGGGAACTACTGGGTGAGCACCGAGGCCGGAGCCTGAAGTTCACACAGTAATTCCCCAGTACCCCTGCCTAACAACCGAGGTAATCAAGGGTTTGTTTTTTCTTTTAAATTTCCTTCCAAAGATCTTATTGGCTTACAAAGGGATCTTACAATCTCACACCCCCAACCCTAGGGGCTCCTTTTGTAAGCCTGATTACTAAATGTAATCTGCCCTGTAAATACACTAACAATTCTCTCTGAGGTTGTTGTTATGTCCATAGGATGGGCTGTGTAATCATGCCAGAAATAATGGTAAAGGTCAGAAAGGAAATGTATGACCAACAAAGGGTCAATCACCAAGCCAATTTTGAACCATCCAAACACCATGGAAGGACACTTTACATTTGTGGAGACCTTGGTGGCAAGTATGGCATTTAATATGGTGACATCTGTGTTTTTTTCTTTCGAATTTGTGATGTAGGTTCGTTGGCTACAAATTGTCAATGCTTGTATGCCCATGTGGCTCTTTCTTTGGGCTACGTGGATCCAACTGGATACAGAGAAAATATTTTTCTCTAAATGTGGTTATCATAATTTGTGTTTGTTTATAACTTGCTAGTGACAAATTGCAAAGTGTTGTATGTTCAAGTGGCTAAATATTTCAATATATAAGTTTCATTGGCTATTGGAATTTTAGCATTATAACATTATGGCAACAAATACTTCCATATGGCAGGTTTAATTGGCTATTGAATATGAAGAGTTGTCAATCTATACTTTCTTTGTCAAAGGCCCTTCATATGTTTCTCAAAAAACACTAGATAATGGCTCAATTTGACACAACATTTTTGCAAACATGTTGCCTTAACAAGATAGTTCTTGATTTTGAGTCCAATGGAAGATGTAGGAAAACTCTCACTACTTTTGGTAGGATAACTAAGCTTTACTTTTAGAAAGGGTAGATGATGACCTTTTGTTGAAACTAGGGTGTTAATCCCACCCCCCCACCCCACCCCATTTAAGTAAATTAGGTTAGTACATAGCATAAATATTAATACGATAGTTACATTTAATGTGCAATTATGTTGGTGATGTTTGCAAAGGAACTTTTTATCCCATATCTTTTGGGTTCCAATCCAATTTTGCACATTATATAAGTAAGTGCAATAGCCATGTTCACAAACCAAGTACCAAGTGCCATTGGGGATGAGCTAATAAAAAAACTTGACCTCAATTAAATGGTTAAACCCAAAAATAAAATCGGATTATTTTAAATCTACCTATTTAGCCTAAGCCTACCTTTCAACCTCTTATGTATACCTAGGCCTACCTACCTACGTAGTACCTACCTAGGCACCACATGTCAACATCTTATTAACCTTAAATTGGACGATCTAAATTTCATTAATTAATATTTAAAAATAAAAGATAAATGGGCTTTAGTTGTCATGTGTCACCATATAATTGGTTTTTTAAAATGGACACATGTCAAATGGTTAATGAACATTCCATGGTGTGCCATGTGTCATCATCTCAGTGGCAAAATTTGTAACAATTGAAATTAATCCAATGAAATTTTTATTTTGAAAACACAAAAATAATTAAAAAGTGACATGTTTCCACAAGCAATTTGTTCAATTTTGAACACGTGTCATATTTTGATTAGTTGCAATGTAGTTGCAAAGAGAGTTACATATAAGGTGCAATTACATTTTGAATTGGTATGTATGGATGAACATATATATTAACATTATATATACATGTTGCATATGTAATGTCGCATGCAACTAAATGTTGTGTGCGACTTGTCTTAAACAATTACACAAATTTGTAATTGCATGTGTCACATGTAATTGAATGTTGTGTACGACTTATTTTAAGCAACTACACAAATTTTAGTTACATGTGTCGCATGCAACTAAATTTTAGTTACAAACAACAATTGTAAAACTTAGAATTTCTACTAATGAAACAAACATAACAAAGGTAAGGTAAGATGGAAAAACACATTATACACCAACTTCTTGTAAATTGTCTAAGATTTGTTAATGTACATGATGTCACAAACCTAAAGTCAGTGGAAGGATTTGAGCCTTGCTAACCCATATGCATCCATTACTCTAACACAATCCCAAGTAAAATGTGGCTTGGAAATGTAAAATACCAAAGGGCTCTTGGAGCATCTTGCAACATATATCCAATAATTAGGAAACTACACACATTGAACCTTAAGTTATCTTTGACTTTCAAAAGGCAACCATGCATACCCAGTGTTCTACATGAAACCCATCAAATAGCACATTTAAACATTATTACAAATTTTCTACTTTTTTTGCCTACTAGCACATATGTGATTTGTTAGTTTTGTTGCGACCTACATGATGTTTAATAAGCACAAACATCCATTAAGAATGGATGTTTATAGCCTATGTAATTTCTTCCTCAACTCAAATGTAAGAAATCTAGCGAACAAACACTTGAATTGAAGATAAGTACATTCAAAGAATGCAGCCAACTTACTTGCTTCAAGATGGCACTTGGGGCTATGGGCAAAATAATTGTGCATAAATGCAAACAAACATTCAATTTTTCCCACCAAATTCAAACTATTCAAAATTTGGACAACCCAGTTTGTGTAGTGTGCCATACAATGCACACCACTCTTAATGGAACATGGTTCTACATCAACTTTATGGTGACACCATTTTTGAAGCCCTAAAAAACTGCCATTCCATCTACTCTAAAGCAAACCAACTTGTTTGCCACATCTATTTTAATCATGCTTACAAATTCAACAAGATTCTGCACAATAAGTTGAATCAAATTATCAAAAGTTACACCATCCAAAACCTTCTATAGGTTAAGCAAAATTGGGATTCGTTTCCACCCATCAATCACATACAGATGAACTGAAAGCCAACGTTGGTTGTTAATGGTGGAGACTTTGTCATAATTCATTGAAATGAATAGTGATTTTTAAATGGCAAAAATAATGGGTTAGAACACTACACTTTACATTGTTTCAGCCATGGTCTAACCTATGGTATCTGACTATTGTTTCCAATGACAATGCTCCACTTTCAGGACCTAAAAAAAGTTGTTGAAATCTTCAAAACCTGTCATTGAACATAATTAACAAATTTTTTTTCTATTCCCATTAGGATCAAGTTTGACTTCTAATTTTTCTAGCAACAAGTTCTTAAAATAGCAATAGGTACATGCAAATTATAACAAAACTAAAAATAACTACAAGTTTTAAACTAACTTGTACACAAATCATTCAAAACTAAAAGAAAGTTGGTCGAAATGAAGAATGTTTCATGTTCCAAAATGAAAATAATGAAACACAAAATCAAAATGAAATCAAAAGTCCCTTCAAACAAATATGTCCTCCTAGTCTTATACTAACTATTTCAAAAAAAATAAATCATAACTAATTATTAAAATAGTCATTAACTAGTATCTAGGCTAACAATCCAAAATTTCACAAAACTACACCCTATTTTATTACATGTTCAACTACATGTTCTACCACTTGTTTTACAAACTACTAATTGATTAACCTATCAACCTATATACTAATCTAATATAATATTACCTATCAAGTTCAGTAATCGATTAAGTTAATGATACATGTTATATAACAACTTAGATCACTTGTTAAATTTAACAACCTATTAAAATTTATAACCTATTAGGTTATATGTTATTAAATATGGGTAACATTATCCCCTCTTGAAAACTACATTTCATCCTCAAAATGTTAACTCAAAGTCCTAAGTTAGTTTGGTCTTCTGCAATTGGTTAATTGATGGCTCCTATGACAGGTTTAGCACCTGCTTCCTCCACGGGTTCAATTTGACCCAAAATCTAGAAACTTGTTAGGGCTATAGGTGTTTCTTCAAAGGTTGCTATGGGTGTCATGAATACCTCCAAAACATGCAAGGTACTTGAAATCAAAATAATCTTTTAACCTATATCTAACTAATATGGGGTCAAAAAAAATTATTAAATAAAAATTCCAAAGGTTCTATTTTACTATCTAGTAAAGTAAATGAAGGATCAATAAGTTTAACATGTTCCTTAACAAATCTCTCACTACTTTTCACATGTTCAATAATAACAGTGGCAACTTGAACAAGTATGGCAAAAGTTTGAACATGTAAAGGATGATTTTTAAACATGCTCCACCTTTTGGTGGGTTAATTGGTTTGGTAATGGCAATAAGTTGTACCTTAAATGGTGTTGTTGGACTCTACTACTAGTTCCAATCTTCGTAAATACACATTAGGAGGTTTGTATTTGAAATCAAAGAAAGTGGTTCAATATGTGTGCAATTCCAATTGGTAACCATGTTCATCGAAGTGGGCTAATTCCATGTTTTCTTGAATTTGCTCTTTTGTGAACTCTTGAATATTTTGCCACCACTCCTTTCACTTGGGGTTTCTATCTCCCAAGGCTTGATTTTGCACTTTGAGTAGTGTATTGTTCAACAATAATTCTTCAAACTCCTTCAACCTATTGTTTATCTTAATAGGTAGAATGGGGTTATGTTTATCAACTATACCTTTGCTATCTCATACTAGACTCTGCCATTTTGGTGTAATCATGTGTCATTTGCTCTAAATAACAAAGGTATCTTTACCTTTAGGCCATAGGTTTACAAGTGGTTGTGGGTCTTAGACAAGTTTTCTTTGGCTTGCTCAAATTCAACTCAAAGCTTTGAGAGTTCTTACAATGTACCTGACCAAGTTATGGCATCTTGAACAACTTGCTCTAAAAACATATTAATTTCTTTCAGGTTTTTTATAAAATGACCAAAAATTGGGACAAGTTGGAATCTAGGAAACTATGGGTTTTCTATTTTAACAAGTTCAATTACAAGTTGAATAGGTTGGGACAATTCTAGTTGTAACAATAAGTTGTGTAGATTCTACAATTGGTACTATAGGTTCAACAAACTCAACAGGTTCAACTTGGATATTATCAATTACTTGATCTAAATTGGGTTCAGGTTTTTCCTCCAGGTTGCCCTATACAGCCGTTACATAAAGCTTTTCACCACCTCCACCCCCAATCTCATTTGAATAAGTTCACTCCTCATCCTCCTTTAAATCAACAACCTAGTATTCAAAAGTAGTTTTAGATGTCTTTCTCGATGGTGTGGTAATATGTTTAAGCTTAATTTGTCCTTTGGTGTAGGCAGTTTTATGCATGTTTTCAATCAATGAAATTAACGCACTGGTAAAGGTGATGTAGTTGTTGAGCATGTTGGTTTTCTTCCCTTTAAGAATTGTTCCCTTGTAACAAGTTTACGTGAAACATGCCATTGCTAAACAACCTATCATTTTTGGCTTGTTGGTGACACATTTTTTTGTGATTGTTATTCTTGGTGAAGGCACCTCAAATAAAGGGAACCATTTCCTAAATAGAATATCTAGGATAGGTCTTGAATAATAATTATCTGCCTTGGTTTTGTTAGATATTGAATTAACTACTACTTTCTTTTAACATTGTGCTCAACAAGTTAATTTAACCAATAATTGGGTCGACATTATGGAACACCACACTAATAGACATTGGCAAAAATATAACCATTGTGACTACATGCGACTATTAGTTATTTGCAACTACATTACAACTAGTTTGCAACTACTTTGGTGTTCATCCTTCCAGGTGAACAACATTTAATTTAATTTTTATCCAAGAATTTTTTTTTATGTCCCATTGGTTGATGTGTGACCAATTTAGTTGTAACCTTATGAGTATACAAAAATGTATTTTATGAATTCTAAAAAATATAATTAGGTGTATTAGGATTATAAATGTACATTTTTAATTTATATGAATAACCATATTAGATGTGTATTCAAGTATTATTATTAGCATAAATAGCCTTGATATTATGGTTATAGTAAATAATGTATATTTTGAACATATTAAAATTTTATATAAGATATTTGTTAAGTGTATTATGCCCACATTAAAAGTTTATTCAAACCATTTTATTATATTTTTTTAAATTATTACAAATGACATTTATTATTATTTGTATTAATATTATATTATATATTTATATTAATTACATGTAATAAAATATTCATATATTCATATATGAATATTGAATTCTTTTCAAATGAATAATGTACTTATTAAAAATATTTTTATTTATAAATAATGAAACATTAATTAAAATAAATCATAATAGCTCTAACAAATGACATAATAATATATAATAATAATAATAATAAACCTATGCCAGCTACAAATTACATTATTATTAATATAATAATAAATTATGAAGTATTATTATATTAATATAATACTTACTAAAAATATTATTATATAGTTTTAAGTTTTTATATTTCAAATTTATAATTGATATTTATGAATTATTAAATGATTATAATAAATTAATGATATATAAGTTTTATTTTCAGTTTTATTTTGTTATTATTGTATAATAATTACTGTATTAGTTAGAATGGAAATCTAATAAATTATTATACAAATGCAAAAATTATTTTCGAAGGAAAAATATACTTATTACAATATAAAAAATTTGTTATAATAGTTCATAAATAACTTTAATGAGTGAAATGATGATATGAATAATAAAAATAAAATAGTTAACCTTGGCTACCAATTAGCTACAATAATAATTGAAGTAATGTTATTGCTACTATCAAATATTACCATTTACATTTATTATGAACTATATAAATGAAAATAATAGTGGGAGTAATTATAATAAAATATTTAGCCTAGGATAGGTTTTAATTATATTATTAAATATTGAAAAACTAGTACTCAATATTTATAATTAATAGTTAAAATTTATTAAATACTGAATATTTCAGTTAATATATTAATTTATTTGGTTACAAAATAATTTATTATTTATTAATAATTAATTAATAATTAATAATTTAATTATTTCAATATTAACCAATTACTAATTAACTAAATTGGTTGATAGATTATTATAGTATATATATATAATTAAATGTTATTATTGTTTATCTGGCTAATAAATTAAGTTATATTTAATAATAAATAATAATTTAATTAATTAAATAATCATAAGATATTGATGATTATTATTATAAATAATTAGTTAGTTGGAAATTTATAAAGTGAATTAGTAAGTTTCTAGTTTAGTTGTTAATTAATTAATTAACAAGTTTATTAAATTTTTTGTCTATATTGTATTCATTAAATAATTAGTAATTTTATTATTTGATTAGTTAATTTATTATTTAATTAGTTAGTTAATTAGTTATCATTTACCTACTTGTTTATATACTTTTCAAGATGAGAATGAAACCCAAAACATATGGGATCAAAAATTTAGTTACAAATTGTTTGCGACTACAAATGATTTGTAATTAAAAATTTTATCCCATATGTTTTGGCTTTCATTCTCATTTTGAAAAGTATATAAACAAGGTTTTTTTTTTCACATTTTCATATTTAAAAAGATGGGGATATGGGATGAGTTAATAAAAATGACTTAATCGTAAATAAAATATAAATATTGATGTACTTACATCTAACTACCTACTTCCCTAACTTACCTACTTACTTTTTTACCTACCTACTTACCTAAGTAAATATTTGGCCTAGGTCAAAAGTAATCGCATTCTTGTTGCTAAAATATGTTAACCGCTTTCTTTGATAAAAAATTTGCAAAATGGCTGCAAATTTGGCATGAAATTCCTCTTTCATGCAAATTACATTCCACTGTTCATTTTCAACAAAGGCATGTGGACTTGCTATCTTCTTCAAAATGGTTTTGGTTGTATCAAATGTTGCATTTGCATCATTTACTACTCCTTCCTTGGAAATCCCAAGTTGTTCATAAATAAGTACTTAATCAATCAAAATTTGTTGACCATGCATTCGCTTTTGGATTCTTCCATCCTCCATTACTTCCTAGGTTACAAAAAACTCTTAGAACAAGTCCTCTTGTGGTGTAATCCATTTTAGGTTGAATAGACCCTCCAAACCAACTCATCTAGCCCATTTGAGTTTGTTGGAGTCCATCTTCATCCATTGTAGCATTTTTTGGCTTTCCTTTGTCTTAAATAATTTTTTCTTTTTAACAAGTTTTTCAACCTATTTTTCTATAGGTGTTTTGCCTTTTCATTTCATCATGGCTTTAGTTCTTAATCTTGGACACTAAAAAATAACATTGCAAACAAGTTCTTCTTCAAAGAATTCTTTGAGAAACTCTTATCCATTGTCATCGCTCACAAGTTACAACAACCTTTCTTCTTCCACAGGTATTGGTTCAAGAGCTTGCTCCAACTATTCCTCAACAACAAGTTGAGATAAAATTTCAACCTCTTCCTTTGAGTCTGAAATAACAATTACTTGTGGTGTTGGTGTTGTTGTAAAAGTAGTGGTTATCTTAAGGAAATTAAAAGTTACTTCTAATTCCTCTTTTAACACCTTACTTTTTTATTCTTGTTCAAAAATTCCAGTTTCCTTTATTGTGGGTGCACACAAAGCTAATGGTTCTAAATGGATTGCTTTAGTTAGTTTGACCTATTTTGCTCTTTCCGTCTTTCCCTACTTTCTTCTAAAAGCTTTAGTTTTTTTTTCAAGTTTTCTTTCCCTTGCTTCTCATTTTAACTTTTCTAAAGTGTTTTCATTCATGGCCTTTGATAATATGAAGTAAATAAGAATGAAGAGGCAAAATAAAGGTTACGGGGGTTCTTTATATTGTTTCAGCTAGTAACTTAGTAATAAAGAGTTTCTCGCATTTAGTGGGGTTTTTCTCCCTCCATTAGTAGAAAGACAACCATGTGGTTATGAATAGACATGACATTTAGGGTTATAGACTTCTAGGATATACACGTCAATAAATGTTTCATTAAATGTATCATTTTGATCATTGCAAACAATTACATTATTGTCTTCAATAGGCACATCATGATAATAATGAATAGGTACATTTGTTCTTATAATACTACCATGTGTCAAATAATTATTAGTTGGTTCAAACTCTACACGTTAAAGATCTTTAGGCTCAATAAGTAATGGTTTAGGTTCCTCTATTTGAACAAGTTCATCAGTGACCAGGTCACCATGTTTAACTAATACAAGTTGTAGAGTTTTATCTTCCATGAACCTATATGACTTCAACTTGTTAATGTTGACAAGGACTAGGTTAAGATCAAACTTATTAATAGTGACAAGTATAAAAGTATAATTGGGCAAACAATATTGAATTCTATATGGTCCAAACCATCGTCTTTAAAACTTCAAGACATGTTTGGAAACAACCCTTGAAACCATAACACATAATCTCCAAATTGAAATTTAGTTTCAATGAACTAGTTCTATGACCATAATGACTTGTTCCACTAATTAAAAATAACTAGATCCTACACAGTCAACCTATTTTCATGTAACTTCTCTAACTTAGATAATTGGCTAATTAGGACTTTAACATGTTGTGGATCTATGGCTTTCGCCAAGTTTGGATGGTAACATGTATTATGTAAGCAATAATGGATGTAATCCATACACAAGCTAAAATGGGGTATGGCATGTTCCAACTTTGTAGGTGTTTCAATATGAAAATAAAATTGTGGACAAGTGTTAATCCTAATCATTTATGTTTTCATTAACCAATTTGGTTAGTAAGGTCTAAAAACCTTGTTTGTACATTCAACCTATCCATTTCGTTATGGATAATAAACAATAGAGCTAGTATGTCTAAAGATAAAATGATCAATAAGGTATCTAATTGCATCATTGATAAAATGGGTACCATGATTGGTTACAATTATTAACGAACATCCAAATTTCGTAAGAATATGTTCATACAAAAACTTGGCAATTACTGCAACAGTGTTGGTACAAAGTATTCATGCTTCCACCCACTTTGGTGCATAGTGAGTGGCCATTAGAATATATCGGTTGCCTAACATTCTACTTGCAGGTTTAACAAGTCTAATAAAATCCAATCCCCATTTTTGAAATAGTTCTTCATGTAGAGTGGTAACCATTTTGGCCAAGTTCTATGTTAATAGGTTACTTATTCTTTGACATTGATCATAGGTTCGACAATATTCATGAACATCTTCATCGTCAACCACTAATAACCAACATTTAAGATTTTACTCATAGTGATGTTAGAAGAGAAGTGCCTTCCTGCAACTCCACCATGTAATTCTTTCAAAACTATGGGTACCTGTTTTAGTTGTAAAACTCAACGGAACCTATTGTTTTGTCCAAATATGTATAGTACTCCTTCTTGAAGCACACATGGTTTAACTCTTTGGGCTAAAATAGTCTTTGGGATGTAGTAAACCTTTCTATCATCACTCCTTCTAATAGTTATTCATAAACATTTTTTAACCACTAAAGTTACAAGGTGAACATGTGAACATCATAGGTTTGATTAGGTATTCCAATAGGTTTAATTTGATTGAGTAATCTATTCAATGCATTTGCCATTAAATGGGACCTATTAGGTTTTTTGTATACAATCTTGAAATCATATTCTAGAATTAATAAGAACCACCTAGCTAACATGCCAGAAACATGTGGCTTGCTAACTTTATACACTAAAGCCATATGGTTTACATAAAATGTGAACATGTTGCCTACCAATTAATGCCTAAATTTGTGTAAGGCATAAACCATAACTAAAGCCTTTCTCTTTGTAGTAATGTAGTTTTTCTCAGTATAATTAAACAATCTTGATGAATACATAATAAGTTGATCTATTTTATCTCTTGGACTTTGGGCCAATATTGCCTCTAATACTAGTTGAAATGCATAAGTATGAACATGAAATTCTAGTTCCTAGTTAGGATTGATGAGTATAGGAGCTTGAATGTACCAATTCTTGATGTCTTCCCAAGTGGTTTGACATTTAATAGTTCACTCGAACATTTTTATTTTTCTGAATAACTTGATAATTGGTGCCATAATAGAGGTAAATTTTTTTAATGAAGTGTCTATAAAATTGTGCCATTCCATTAAAAACTTGAATTTCTTGAGGTGTTTTGGGTATTGGCATTTTCACGAAAGCCTCTATCTTTTTAGGATTTGGTGTATTTCCTTCTTTAAAGACTATAGATCCTAAAATAGTTCTAGAACATACCATAAATGCACATTTTTTTAGATTCAAACTAATGCCATACTTTCTGCATTTGAGAAAACACTTTTTAATTTTTTTTAAATGAGTGGTTAGGCCATTTAAACTTGTAAAATCATCTAAAAAATCTTCATGAATACATCAATATATTCACAAAAAGATTTGGTGACTTCCCTTTGATAGGTGGGTGGTTTGTTTTTTTACTTCAAAAGGCATTACAATCCATACAAAAGCCCCCCAATTGGTTACAAAGGCAATTTCATATTAGCATATCAATGTTATGGAAATTTGATGGTATCTAGAAAAACCATCTAAAAATGTATAAACCTCATGTCTGGTTCTAATGTTAGTGACCTCATTAATAAAAGGTAACGAGTATGGATCTTTCTTAGTAGTAGCATTAAACTTTTTAAGGTCCACAAAAATTCTCAATTTCTTGTTTTTCTTAAGCATTACAACTATAAGTGATAGCCAAATAGCTTTTTGAATAGGTTTAATAAAACATGCAGCTAGTAATTTGTCAATATAATGTGTAACAATAGTTGCATAGTGTCATGGGCATGAAAAACTACAAGAATAAAAACTAAACCAAGGACACAACAAGGAAAAAAAATCACAAGAAATGCAAGCCTAAGGCTAATCCAAGATAAGAAACACAAAGATGTAAGGCAAGAACATAGTATATGTTAGAAGATGATTCAAACAAAATTTTATTCTGATAACATATAAAACAAAGGTTTTGACAAAATAAAGTACCCAAAATTGGTGTTGAACATATTAAAGGTAATGGAAGGTTTTATTCTAATTATACCCCATTGGGGACCTATCTCAAAGAAGCCTCCATAGAGGCTTTCATGTGTGCATCAAACAAAAAAACTTTTTGAAAAGCTTTCTAGTTCAAGGAAGTTTCCATAGAAGTTTCCATATGTGAATTGACAAAGGAAATTTCTTGAAAAGATTCCTAATTAATAGTGAAGTAGGAATAAATTAAAAGTTAACGATGATGTAAGCGATGATGTAGGCGATTATGTTGGTGCAAACAATGATGCAAGCGATGGGTGATGGTGGTGTCCATGACATAGTTAGGATTCAACTAGTATCTTGTTTGATGAGTAGGTGGTGTCAATGAGTCCAACTCAATCCGATGTTGAGCTATCTTGGGTGGTATACCCTTCAAGTCCTTGTAAGTTCACATAAAGATGTCTTTGAACTTGTTCAGCAATTCAATTAATAGGTAACTAATAATAGGTTCCAAGTCAACATTGATTTTAACCTATTACAAGTTTCTTTCAAAACTTAAATTGATCTTGGTCAATTGTTATTTTTCAGTGATAATCCATCCAACAAATTGAAGATCTTAAACTTTTATTCAAGCAAGCATCTTGTCAATCTCCATTTCTCCTACTTTAAGTTAGAAGAAAACCTCTAGTAAATGTTGTTTGAAAGTATTAAGGGGTAATTAAGCTATCTAAACATGTAATATAGATATTGGTTCAACAAATGTATTAAATGAAACAAGAAATATAGATACAAGTTCAACAGGTACATATGCTTGTTCAACTAGGTTCAAACTTGCTAATGTGATCAAATTAAAAAGTTGTTCTAACCTAGTTAGTATAAAGATAATTATGGTTTTTGTTGAAAACAATATTGATTATGTAGCAAATATTAAATCCTCTTCTTCAACATATATTCCACAATGGAAATCATAACAAACTAACACTTCTAGATGTTTAGTTGGTGTTCCAAGTTTTTTAATGACATGTATAGTTCTGATTGTACCAATTCCTTGTATAGTGATAGTATTATTGCCCCAATCATGAGACATTTTAGCATCCTTTAACCAAGGATGGCCTAACAACATAGAATAGCTAGACTTTAAGATTCTACTTTGTATCACAATGAAAGTTATTACATTATAATTCCATGGACAATAATTGTAAGATCTTTTATCAGACCAAAAGGTTTAACAATGGTTTGATCAATGAGTAGGTTGTAAGGTGTGGGTTTTGGTTTTGATAGACCTAACTGCACTTTCAATTTTTTTGTAATGATATTAACTCTAAAACCTCCATTTAGAAATACATTTTCAATCAAATTCTTCCCTACTTGAACTTGTATCATTGCCATATGATGATCAATGGCAACTGAAGCGACTACCCATTCTAATAAAACAAGTTTTGATGGTACCAAATTAAAAACGTAGTGTTTGATATTAGGGATCATTCATAAAGATTGACCCGAGTTCAATGTATACTTGGATTCTAAAACTTACTTATTGATATCCTTTAAAATTTCTTCTAAATTTTTTTTTTATGATAATTTGTTTTGAAGTCACAAGTTCCTAGTTTGCATCACTAGTTCGATTATTTTCTATTGGTTGAATTGTAGTAGAATTATTAGGTAGTCTAGCTCAATTATTTTATAATGACTTTTCATTGATGAAATTAGGTTGTTTATTAGTGCCATCATGTTGTAGTTGTTTGACAATTTCAATAAATGAATCCCGTAGATGCTTTTCTTGTTGCCGATCTTCAACTCCTTTACCTTTAACTAGTTCCCTTTCTTTAAACACATGTTGTTTTAGTTGTTGATTACGAGTAGTAACAATAGCTACCACATTGATTGGCACATTGTCATTTTAGGTGGTTTAGGTGTTGTCGTAACATTACTAACAAGTTTAATTATGAACATGTTATATACTTCAATCTTTTTGGGACATTATCTAAATCTATTTTTTGCATTAAACATATAATTTAAGGATAATGAATAGGTATTCTACTTAATTTGGCAAGTTGGGTTTTAATTTGTGCTACATGTTTTATAAATTTAATTATGGAAATTGGTACAGTTGGTACTTCTCTTTTCCTATTATGACAGGTCTTTAATGTATGACCTGTTTTACCTCAATTGGTATAGGTTAATGCTGATTTGGTTGTAACAACATGTATTATAGGTTTAAGGATGAAAGGACAATAAAGTGTATAATTAAAAGTACTTGCTAGTCGTCTACTTGTGAAGTGAACAAAAAGTAGGACTAAAAACCATCACAAAATTATTATACATTCAAATTTTTTAGCTGAATGATAAATAACAAGATAAATTTTCATTATTATGCATTAATTTTAAAATTTTACATTGTAAAAAATAAGTTTCAAGTAGATTTTTCTAAATGCAAGTAGCTTTTAGAACCTATTTTTTGTAGTGTAACATTTGATTCAAGTATGTGTCAAGTATATTCTACCAAAGATAAAGTAGATTTGTTTTTTGGTGAGGCCTTTGAATATACATTGATTTTTATGCTATAACTTCATACATGTATATTAATTAAATTTTCTAATGAAAAAAGAAGTTTGAACACCATATTGACTAGTCAATTTCAAACCTACTTATTCCCTACTTTTATTATTCCAAAGTTTTTGAAATTTTGTAGTTGATTTACAATAAACTTAGTTGATGCCTGAATAGTTTCAAAATGAAATTTAAGTAAAGTTTGAATCTACTTTCTTATGTTTTCATGAAAAACTACTTCTTTTTAACTTGATATTTTTTCAGCAACTTTTTCTATATACTTTACCATGTTTTCACCCTTAACTACTATATTAGCCTTTGGTGTGGTTAGCATAACATTATAACTCAAACTAACAGGTCCATTTTCTTCACATATTATAGCAACTTCCTTGTGCTCGATCAAGGTATCTCTCTTCATACGTGAAGTTGTTAATCTTAAGTAAAGTAATAAACTTGCCCTAAAAACAATGGTGAGAAAAACATCCATTGCTTTAACCTGTAGATAATTTGCTAGTTTTAACAAGCGTTCATAGTAAACTTCAACACATTCAATAGTTTGTTGTTGTATGTTTCACAATTGCATGTAGACTTTTTCATCATTCTTTATAATTCTAAATCGATTGCAAAATGCCTGTTCCAACTCTTCAAAAGTGCAATTTGGATGGCCTTAAACATAGTTTTCTCCCCATTCAAATACATTATCCCTAAGAATAAAACCAAACAGGTTGATGATATTAGCTTCCATTGTTTCAACATTAACTTTAATGGCCTTCTTGAACACTTTACTGTGAACATCAAGATTAGTGTTTTTGACATAGGTTGGATATTATAGCTTCTTGTATGGTTGTTGGTTTTGGTATAGGTTGCACAATAGGTGGTTGATACCATGGTGGTAGAAACATGTGTGGGTCAAGTATTGGCCATCTAAAAGATCCAATAGGTGGATTGAATGGTGGTCCTCCAAGTGGATGTCCTTTGGGTGAACTTCCTTTAGGTGAGTCTCTAGGTTGTCCTCCATTCGGTGGTTGGTGAGCAAAACCTTTGAGTACATAAGTTGGTAAATTGGTATGGGTGTAATCATATTAACATGTACCAAAAGTAGTTATAACCATTGCTAATTTTTGGAATTTTGGATTGTAAAAAAAATTAATAATATGTTATTGTGAATACATTATGTCATAATAATTTGGAATCAATCTAATGAATGAAAAATATGTATAAGGACTTTTAACCTCTTGTAACCATTGCTTAAAAGTTGCATAAAAATAATTTAAAAGTAGCTTTGACAATAAAAGCACAACTTGAAAATATTTTTTAATGACATATTTTTGGATAATCTTCAATATACACCTTGACATAATAGTATTAAGAAAAATTTAAAGATTTTTAATGTTTTTTTGAAAGACATATTTAAAAAATTCTAAATTTTTTTAAGAATAAAGCAGTGGTCTAAGGGGGCACATGTTCCTGATTGTGTGGTTGGACCCGTAATAACCTGTATAATGGTTAATATTGGGGTAGTAATAGGTTGTTGAACAAGTTGTTTATCCTTGTTGGTCACTAGTTGAACCACTGTAGGAAACTAATTTCCAATATAATGTGGTATATATGTTAGTGGTACAACAATTTGTTTAGGTATTGGGTACACATTCCTAGGTACATAGCTTGTATAATTTTAAAGATTAAAGATTCAAATCCTCTTGTTCCAGTTGGATATGCTAGATACAAATTAGGATCTAAAGGCACAAAAGGGGGTATGACATTATACCACATTAGGTATGTTGAAGTAGGTAACATATCAATTTTACATGGTACAATTGGTGAAATAGGTTGTGACCAAGTTGTTTAATAATTAGTAGGTACTGTTGTAGGACTTATACTAGGATTCATAGCTTGAGTCCTTAATATAGACACATTGGGTACTATTATTGTAGTGGTTGGAAGAACATGTTGATGAATATTCATCACTTCCTCCCTTAATAACTACCTTAATATATCATCAACAAATGGGCAATGGTTGAACATGTCTCCCACTTGTTGACAATATGTACAAGTTATAGTTCTAACACCTTGGTTTCCTCCTAAAACCAATCCATGGTGTGGTACTTGTAATTTTTCACCTTGATTAGGTATTGATCTTGCTAGCCAAGTGCTTTGTTGACATGTAATTCCTTATCGAACAACTATGGGTGTTGTTTGGGGTTCAACAATTTCTAAATATGGTATAGAAATTGATTGATTAGATAGTTTTTGATCAATGTGACAAAGCTACTCCAACTTGTTGAATAGGTGGAGTCATTCCATCTTTGAATTAGTGGGTACCAAGTTGATATTGGTGTTTGGTGCATGGTTTTGAAAACTAATAGATGTTGCATTTGGTGTAAATGCATTAGATTAGGAAATTTGTAACTTGGGGTTGCAGATTGCCATGGTTGTCATGTGGAGAGAATTTCATCAAATGGCTAAATAGGTTCATGATTGTCATCATGATAAACATTCACTACTTGTGGTTGGGTTATTGTCGTGGTGTTTCTTAATGAGTGGTTAAGAGCGATGCAGGGTCTTTTTTCACAATTGATTATGTTACATTTTGATGTTGTTCATCAACTTCTCCCCTTTGTGTTGCATCCATGTTTGACGCATTCAAATATTCATTTCTCGTAGGTTGCATTTGTTGTTCATCTTGCTATTGTACAAGTTCTAGAAAAGGTTGATGTGTGACCTGTTTAATTAGTTGTTTTCTAAGACTTCTTATGACCACTCTTGACATCTTCTAAACTCAATAGGTTCTAAGAAAACCCTTGCATTATTTTTGAACATCTTTTTGAACAATTTTGATCCACTACATGGTTGCCAAATGTTAACAATTTTTTTCTATTCCCATTAAGGTTGTTTGACTTCTGATTTTTCCAACAACAGGTTCTTAAAATAATAGCAGGTACATGCAAATTTTAACAAAACTGAAACTAACTGCAAGTCCTAAATTAACATGTACATAAATTACTCAAAGCTTGAAGAAAGTTGGCTAAAAAGAAAAATGTTTCATGTTCCAAAATGAAAAGAATGAGACACAAAATCAAAATGAAATCAAAAGTCCCCTCCAACATGTTTGTCCTCCTAGTCTTATATTAGCTATTTCAAAAATAAAATAATCATTGCTGATTACTAAAACAATCATTAGCTAGTATTTAAACTAACAATCCAAAATTTCAAAAAATTACACCATGTTTTACTACCGGTTCAACAACTTGTTCTACCACTTGTTTTACAAACTATTGGTTGACTAACCTATCAACCTGTTTACGAACCTAGTACAATATTACTTATCAAATTCAATAGTTGGTTAGGTTAATGCTACATGTTAAATCAAATAATAGTTTAGATCACCTGTTAAATTTAGCAACCTACCTAAATCTATAACCTATTAGGTCACCTATTATTAAATCTGAGTAATAAATGCCCTTGTTAGAGCAAATGGAAGTTTGCAACAAATTGCAAGTATTTCTTTTTCTTTTTTGCTTTGTCACCATTTGCAACTTGCACAATAATTATATCACGTCCTTTAGAGGCATGCAATTTTTCATTTTTCATGTGAACATTAAAAAGACAAAGAAAATATTGCTTTAAAAGAACTCTTGGTCTAGCCTTGCTACATTTCCTCACTCCAGAATGTTTGATGAAGAACTAAAAGTTTTTCCCTCTTTTCAATGTTAGAGCAAATTTTGCATTTGACCAATTTTATTTTTCCGTTTGGTCCACATATTGGCCTAGATGAAGGGAACCTAGTTGCCCATCAATCTTGAAAAACCTATGTTTATTTTCCATTCAAATATTTTTGGCTTCTTTTTCTTGGGTTCATTATTTTTAAGGTTTGACATATGATCTATAGATTCATATGTGGGTGTACATTAAGAAACCAATAAACTATTACCCTTCACTACAGTAAGAGATATAGGTGATAGTGAGGAGAGAATTAAACTAGTAGAAATGTTAAGTGACTCACTAAATGTGTGGTTTATAATAGAATCAAATATTGCAGAAATTGAGAAGAGACGAAACTTAAAGTTTTGTGGAGGCTTCAAAAGTGCCATTGCCACAATAGATGACAATTATAAAAATTGGGAAAAGGTTTAGCAAGGCTTTCAATGATAGACTCGGATTCAAAAAGACTAATTGGAAGATCAACCAATTTTACATGTTTGATTAACTTTGCAATTATTCATAATCAAGGATGCTTGATGATAGACTAGGATTCATAAAAACAAATTGGAAGATTGACTGATTCTATGGATTTGATTGACTTTGCATTAACCCACAATCAAGGATCTTTGAAAAAACAAATTAGAAGATCGACTGATTTTGTTGGTTTGATTGATTTTATAGGTTTGATCGAATACACATTTGTTCACAATCAAAGACACTTGATGTGATGGCATATTTGACAGGGAAACCAAATAATGACCTTAGATGCATTACAAATCTTTCATGATAAAAGTTAATGTTTGACATAGACCACAAGTGTGAAAGAAATTTTGACGAGAAAATGTAGTTAGATGCATTGTGAACCTCTCATGACTAGAGACATTTGATATAGACCACAACAATGATTACAAATTTGAAAGGGGAAAAAAATTAGTGACCTTGGATGTGTTGCAAAGCTCTCACAACAAATCTCTCACAACAAACCTCTCCCTTGGGCCTCAAGCAATGTGTTTGCATTGCTCCTAAGCTTCTCCTTCAAAAGATTTACATTTACAACTAGCCTAACATACTAGATCCAATCCTAACCAAAGAACACCCAATCAAATCAAATGATTCAAAAGGAACATATGTATCATGATTTTCTTGCAATGAACTTCACATAAAAGTACAATGTCTTCTAGTTTCCCATTTCTTCCTTCACCATTAGGAGCATATTGATTCTATACCTTGATATTCTTTCAATGCATTCACATAGAAATATAATGCCAATTTTTTGTTTACTCCTTCACCATTCTCTACTTTTAGCCTCCATAACACGATCCAAAATTTAACACAACCCATCCTACTAAGCATGTTACTAAGAAAGATTGACATTCATCATCGGTGGCAATCTTAGTTTCAATGTGCACATAACTACTTGAGAATGTTGTGAGCTCTAAGTGAGGTGAGATGCGAAAAGGGGCCTGTAGTGGGGAGGGTTGTGGCATTCGATGATGTAGGGTAGTTAGTCTAGGCGGTGGCAAACCTAAATTGTTGATCGAGTGGATGGCTACAACTTGTTGCCAAATGATTGCATCATGGTGACTTGCCTCCAATTTGATGGTCAAATTCCTTCAAGCAAATTTGCAAGGGCCTTTTTTTGTCACCAAGTTGCGAAATTTTGCCCAAAAAAAACATTGGTTAGTAAGGCTTGTGTCCATTTAAAGGGTTTCAACTATTGGAATAACATTTGCAGATAGGTTTATAGCTTCAGTTAAGAAAAGAATTTCAATAGAAAGTATGGTAGAATCGAAAAGGGGAATTTGTTTTGCAAAATCATGAATCAATCCTCGACCATGTTCAATTTTGACTTCCATATCCGCAAAATTGACTTCCATGGTTCTTTTAATTTCCAATTCCTTCCTTTGGCTTTGTGTCCCACTTTTCAATTTAGTTCTTTCTGGAACAAATGAAGTGTAGATGTCCAATGATGGAGGTTCATAATCTAGGAATTATTGTTAATATGCTTCTAGTCATGCACATATAGGTTGGGCACATGCACAACTTAAAGGGGGCAAATGGGGGGCTAGAGCAACAATCTCCCCCTTTGCCCCTTGTTGAAACACTTGGGCGTGGATGTGGAACTTCATGACTGTGGTTGATAGCTTAGGTTGTAACAGCCATTGCAATTGCACCCTAGATTTAAAAAGTACAACAATAGGGTAAAAATAAGTTTTTATTATAAAAAATTTACCACAACAAAAAACAATTACCAATTGTGTATGATACTAATTGAGACTTTTCAAAAGGTAGAAACGCAATTTTGTTTTTCAACACTTGGACTCCAACAACTCTTCTTACATTCATATGTATTTAAAATTAAAGTTATTTTCGTCAATGTTTGGATTTTATTTCTTTGATTTTTAATCTTTGTGTATGTGTACATGTTGTTTTTAAAGTGATTTTTGTTTACCTATCTTGAATTTATCTTTGTATCATGTAAAATATAAATATATTTTTAATATATTAAAAATATTACAATCTTTATACATGTTCATGTTAAATATATATTTAAATTAAATTAGTTTGAAAAATAGACAGTACATGGAAGATGAATGGTACCTCAAAGTCTAAGAATAAATTCTTCAATTTAACCAATCTCCACCTCTTATCACAATTATTTCTCAAAACCTCAACACGATCAAAAAAGAAAAATACCAATAACACAATGTCAATTGTCATTGAATTCATTGCAAACACCAACTATGAAATTCAAATATGAATAATTAAAACTTGTTGCAAGCTCTACATTCACAAAATATTAAAAGCTCAAAAAATCAAAGAGCTCAAAATGCTAAAACCCAAAAGACAAACTAAACCTTAAAATTGAGTATTTTGTAGAAAAGATTAAACCCTAATATGATAAAAATGGATTTTAATATTTACCTCTCATAAATGAAAAAGGTTTTAAAAAACTCAGTATTCACCCCTGCCTAAACTTGCAGCCGCTGGGACTGCCAACATGTGCTCAAAAAAGGATGTGCCACTTTTGCTCTTATCTTCATATTTAGGGGCAGAAGCAGGGGCTTCAAGGGACCTTAGATGTGCATGTGCCAAGACCAATAGTCATTGCTCATCGTATTGAAATGAGCTGAAAGCCCCTGAAATTGGATTCGTGACCTATCCCTTGTAAATCTCCCCTTGGTCCAACGAGATCTTCTGTGCCTTTTGTTGCTAAATCATGAGTTTGGCACCCATGAAGGCATGCTCCATCTTCAAAGCCTTGAACTCCTCTATCTGGTGATGGCAGAGCTCTATAGCTTGGGCCTCCCTTAAGTAGAGCGACCTCTTTTTTAAGGGCCTTGAATTGTCCCTCTATTATAGGACCATCCTCTCAAAGGTTTTGGATGTTCCTTTGAAGATTTTCAATGGTTTTGGTAGCGCTTCGGAAATCATCTTTCTACTTCTTCGCCCTTTCATGCAAAACCTCATATTCAGCCTTTAGCCTTTGGTTCGTCAATCTGGCCATGTTGAGCTCATGTTCGGTAACTCTTGCCAAAGTTTCCATAGCCCTCTGGTTTTGCTCCTCCGTCCAGTACTTGCGCTCCAACTTGGCATTTTTAGCTTGCAACTTCTCCATGGCGATGCTGATACCGAAGATCCAATCCTTGAATTATGGTAGCTGCATCCGATAGATTTCATTCTAAGCTTGGGATTCATCTAGCCTTGCCTAGATGTTCTAGAAATTTTGCAGCTCACCTTTAAGGCCCTAAATCATCAAGGCATCTTGCTTCTAGGACTTTTGTAGTCCTTGTAGTTGCCTTTTGAGCCCTAAAACTTCTTCCTCAACCCTTTGCCTGCCTTTTTCTGCGACAATCCTATTTGCAATGGTAGCATGAAGGGTTTGGGATACCTATGCTACCGTTTGGGCGAATGTATTAGAAAGTTGGACAATCTTCCAACCTCCCGAGGGATGTGGAAAGAGGCGTACTGGATCGGCCCTCACACGATCTTGGAGTACCAAACAGCCCATTGTGCACCGAAAATGAAATGTCGCCATGTCTCAACATCCAATGCCATGCTACCATCAGAAAATAATTCTCATGGAATATCCATTTCTAGTACTTGGGTTAAAGGGATTTGCTCTCTTGGCCCCTTGTTTCTTTTTCTCTCCCTTTCTTGGATGCTCTCCCCATAATTAATTATGTAGTGTTTGTGAAAGGTTGGGGCAAGAAGTCGTCCCCCCGCCAGAGGCACTATCCAGTGCGCAACCTGCAACTACTAAAAGCTTCCGACCAGTTTGGACTTGGACCCTTCGTCCACAACTTTTTCTTCAGATTCAATGGTCCATCCACCAAAACGCGCTTACCGAGCGACTGGCTAGCCATCCGGTGGTGTCGAGGCCACAATCTCCCAATGTTCTAGTTGTGGAAGATTGGAATTAAATCACCGGACCTTGACTCCGATACTTCAGTTTCGGGTACTTAGTTGGGTCTCTGTCGACTTGTCTTCGGAGGTCCATTTGGCACGTCATTCATATCAATGGGTTCACCGGTTGTAGGCACTCCAGGCGCTGAGATACAGATTTTGAAACCTGGTGTTGTGGTGGTCGTCATCATCAGATTCATGCTCGGGGTCGAAATTCGATAGTTCGACTGTCAGGTCGACTAGAAACCAGTTCCTCAACAAAATGTCGAGGACGTGTGCTGCACCGAACTCCGAATCCTTTTCGGTTCCATCCTTAGACTTGGAGGGGGTGGAAAAATCCCTCAATTTGTTGTAGAGGTTGGAGAAGATGACGTTAGACCAGTTGATTTATTTCCCTAATTCTGCCAAAGCCGCAAGAAGCATAAGCTTCTTACTAACATAAGTGGCCTAGTTGCCTTTGAGCCAAATGGCCTGCATAAGAGCCAACATCCTAGTTACATACTTCCCCTCGAGTTGGGAAGCCTTCCAACCCTTCTTTTGCAACACATCATCCTTCAACACCATTTTGAGACATATTTTGGCGACGTTGGATTGCTTGATGGTCAATGGAGTGCTAATTTCGACCTGTGGCAAGCAGAACATCTCACCGACTGTCTTTTCGGTGATGAACACCGGAACTCCTTGCACTATGACTCAATAGTTCTAAGTTGAACCGGACAATGGACTGCAGAACTTCCTTGACCAGGGGACGGATTGGACTCAACCCAACACTCAATCGACCAAAGATCGCTATCTACTTCGCCTAGTGGACATATCTACCCGCGACCCACCTCCGAAACTTGTCCCTTTTGGTAAACATAACCTTGCCCCTCCCTTTCAAAGAAATAAGGACCCTTTCTCGCTTATCTCTGCGTCGAATTCTGATTCAGGGGCATCCGGTTCCGGTACTTTCAGCTTGGAAACCGAATGCCTTGTCCTCTCCCTCTTTGTTGGTTCTTCCTCCATAGCCTTCTCTTTCCCTCTTTCTATCTGCAGCTTAGTCAGCCTCTCAACCTCACTATTTAATCACATTCCCTCTCTTTTTATTGTGCAAAATTTCACCAAAATGCAATTTTCAACCTTTTTTTGGGGGGGCTGCGAACCCTACACAGGCCTTTTTAGGATATTTTTGAAAAAAATTTGCCAAAAAAGCTGGGTTTTTGGACTAGGTTTGCTAGATTAGAGCACTTACTCTTCAATGTCATCAAACAGTAGCAAGGTTACCAAAATAAAAATTCCTGTGTCTGTAGCCAAATCTGGCTAAACCTCATGTGGATGGTTGCCAATGTGGCTACACCACAAAAGTGGGAAAAAAGAAAAACCCCCTGAATGTGCTGGTTTATAAGGTCTTGAAGAGGGCAGACACATTTATATGCAGATCATACAAAGTGTTTGTGAGTCAGACATCCACCTCGTTGTAGCCAAAGGCAGGAGCATAGCTGATGAATAGAGTCTTCAACATGATGACCAGAACTGATTTGATTAATCGGAATGCATGATATTGCAAGGTGTGAGATGTTGGTAAGGGCAGGAGGAACAATCTCTCTCAAGAAATGAACAGCCTGGACCCAGACTCAATCACCTTCATGGGCCTGCTCAATGTATCTGCTAATATAGTAGCAACACTAGAAGAAGGCCAGCACATTCATGACTAGATAATTCAAATTGCTTATAAGTCTGATGTGCTTATAGGTAATAGTCTCATTGGTATGTATACCAAATGTGGTAGCCTACAGGCTGCCAACATGCGATGCACTCTCCTGGAATGCCATGATATTGGGGTATGTGAGATGTGAGTAAGGGCAAAAGGCACTTGAACTATCCTAACAATTGCAGCATGCAGGGGTACAGGCAGACCCTGTCACCTTTGTCAGTGTGCATGATGCATGGGCTATTGTGCAGCTGAACTTGAAGAAGGCAGATAGGTTATGAGAAGACAAGTCAAAGTGATCATGAGGGTTTATGAGTTGAATGTTCTTGTGGGTGATCAGCTTATTGACATGTATGCCAAATGTCAGGGCTGGGCAGACACACAACTTTCATGGGTTCTATATTTCTTCAAGAGTGGATCACCACACCTGCATGATTTCTCTTCTTGGCCATCCCAGTCCTTGACATGTGATAGAGTCCTTTATTAATCAACACAAATGCCCTGTGAGCTATAAGTCTGGAGTCTGGATATCCTTGCTCAATCCTGGCACAGTACATGATAATGCAGAGATGGGAGAACATATTGCACAAAAAGAGTGTTGGAATTGGACCCCAAAAATGCCATGGACTTTGCGTTACAATTAAATATATATACTGCTGATTGAACATGGGCACTGGGATTGCTGTAGCAACAAAGAAAACAAAAGGTGTGTGAAGCAGCAGCTCAGATGCACTTGGATTGAGGTAAATAGTGAGGTCAATGAACTGATATGTCACGTTTGCCAGATGCAATGCAATTTTTCAGATAATGGACAATGAATGGCATGGCAACCCCAGTGATTAATACATCATGGTCACTTCCATTGAATGCCAAAACTGAGCAGTTTATGTTGCTCATTTTAGTCTTAAGAGCTCTGCAAATAGATCTAGACAGGGATTTTTGTTGACTTCACAAATGTTTACAAAAATCTAGACACTGTTGCCATCTCAACACTAATTACACAATTTGTGGTCTCAACAGCCCCCTTGCATGCAGGATACCAATTTTTTTCTCTCTCAGCTAATGTGGAATGACAAAGTAGTCAAAACTGCTTCCCACAGAGAGTTCCTGACACATGGTCATCAGAGAACACAAAGGGACAAGACAAACGGATTGAGTGAACCATGACAAAGAAGGGATGTTAGTGATAGTACAGCACATATGTGGAAAGAGTTTCAATTAGTACACAAATGTCACTGAAGTGTGCAATCATTCTACAGTACCACCCATTAGTTATTCTGGCAGACATATTTTGAGGTATATGACGTATACCTATCAAGGATATGAAATTTGTTCTCTAAGCCATCATCACTCACAAAGACTTCCAACACCTAAAGTCAGAGAAGCTTACTAGAAGCTCCCCAGCACATCATTCTTGTGTCCCTTGGCTGCTACTGCTGGTAATAGCTCTTCAGATTTTCCAATTTTCTCTTCAGATTTCTGCAATGATGTGGGCGACGAATTGGGTGACGTTCAATCTAGAATTCTCGGACTGAGAAACGCATAGGTGGTGGTGGTGGTGGTAGAGAGATTGAGTTTGGGTCGACTTTGGATACCCTTCTCCTGTACTAGGTTGTGAGGAGCGATAGCAATTGCCAAGGTTTCTGAGAAGGAATGTCCTCATTAGGGAGAAGAGGGAGGTCGACCGGGAGGAGCGTGCTGCTACGTGTGTGCGTGTACTCCCAATTGCAGTATACCCATCAACAACTTTTGCAGTACACCCGGATCTCTTCCCAAAGCGCACCGGATAGAAACAATGGCGACAGTCAGAGATCCAGGAAGTAAGCTTTTTGTGTTCTCTCTCTCTCTCTCTCTTTCTACTGCCTTCTTCTCACGGTACGTGTGTTTTGTTTGCCGACACATGTTGCCATGGTTATAGTGATATCTTCCGAAGCATATCGAAAGTTTGGACACAAGATTGTGTCCATTGATTACATGATTCGAAAGGAATTTTCTCTGTAGTTCGTCAAGGTCAGCGAGAGAAACTTTGGTGGGAGTTCTTTTTGGATCCTTCGCAATGGTGGGATCACAGATCAGCGAAGGTAATTGAACATTAATCCTGTCACACTCACATGTCAATGGAGCCATACCTCTTCTTGATGTCAATCTTGCTTGTTGCTCTCTCTTGGTTGCTACCCTATCATGCTCTAAACGTCAGCAGAAATTCTTTACAGATATTTTGCACTGCTAGGATAGTGGTAATTGGCTGGAGAAGGTGAATAAATGCAATATGGTGTGACTAAATTCTCTCCCCCATGGAGAAGGTTAGTGTGGTCTCTCTGTTCTTATGATAGCATTTATGCCTGGGATGTGGAGATTACGTGGCTGATCATCTTGATCTGGATTTCTGGTTGTAGGCAAATGAACGGTTCCCGGATTTTAAACATAAGAAGACCCAGGAAGCACTCTGGCTTGCAGACTGGCGAAACCCACCATGGGTGGCAGCAGAGATGACTGCAATGGCACCAGGCACCATGCAATTGAACATTTATGTATGGAATAAGAAGCTTACAAAATTTGTGAAGGATGGGCAGCCTGAGAAGGTGATGCCCTTTTCCAACAAATGCAACAAGAAGTAATGAGTCCTAACAAATTCACTTTTATTCTGGTGATTAATGCATGTGCTGCTTTAGGTGCACTTGAAGATGGCAGGCATGTTCATGAACAGATTATTCAAAGTGGTTGTGAGTTTGATGTCTTTGTGGGGAGTAGCTTGGTTGACATGTATGCAGAATGTGGGAGCATTGAAGATGCTCAGAGAATGTTCAACAACATGCCATCTCAAGGTGTGGTTACCTGGAATGCCCTGATATTGGGACATGTGAAATGTGGGCAAGGGCAGAAGGCATTGGAACTATTTCAACAAATGCATTTGGAAGGTGTGCGACTAAACTCTGTCACCTTTGTGGTGGTGCTGAAGGCATGTGCTAGTGTTGGTGCACTTAGAGTTGGCATGCATGTTCATGAACAGGTCATTCAAAGTGGTTGTGAATCTAATGTCTTTGTGGGGAGTAGCTTGGTTGACATGTATGCAAAATGTGGGAGCATGGATGATGCCAATAGAATGGTCAACAGCATGCCATCTCAAAGTGTGGTCAGTTGGGCAGCCATGATATTGGGACACATGAAATGCAGGCAAGGACAAGATGCACTGGAACTATTTGAACAAATGCAACAGGAAGGTGTGCAACCAAACTCTGTCACCTTTGTGGCGGTGCTGAATGCATGTGCCAGAGTAGGTGCAGTTGAAGTTGGCAGGCATGTTCATGAACAGATCATTCAAAGTGGTTGTGAGTCTGATGTCTTTGTGAGGAGTAGCTGGGTGACATGTATGCAAAATGTGGAAGCCTGGAGGATGCTTGAAGAGTGTTCAACAAGATGCCATCTCAAGATATGGTCAGTTGGACAGCCATGATATTGGGACATGTGAAATGAGGGCAAGGACAGAAAGCACTGGAACTATTTCACCAAATGCAACAGGAAGGTGTGTGACCATACACTGTTACATTTGTGGGGGTGCTGAATGCATGCACCAGTGTAGTTGCTCTCGAAGAAGGGAGGCTTGCTCATCAGCAGATCATTGGAAGTGGATGGGATCCAGATCTCTTTGTGGGGAGTAGCTTGGTTGACATGTATGCAAAATGTGGGAGCCTGGAAGAGGCTTGGAGAGTGTCCAACAAGATGCCATCACGCAATGTAGTCATGTGGAATACCATTATATTGGGACTTGTGAAATGTGGGCAAGGACAGAAAGCACTGGAATTATTTTACCAAATGCCATGGGAAGGTGTGCAACCAGACTCTGTTACCTTTGTGGGAGTGCTGAATGCATGTGCCAGTGTATTTGCACTTGAAGAGGGCAGGCGTCTTCATGTGCAGATCATTGAAAGTGGATGGGATTCAGATGTCTTTTTGGGCAGTAGCTTGGTTGACATGTATGCAAAATGTGGGAACATGGATGATGCCTGTGGAGTGTTCAACAAGCTGCCATCATGCAATGTGGTCACCTGGAATGCCATACTTGCAGGATGTGCCATGCATGGGCATGCTAAGGAAGCTCTTAAATTTTTTGAATGGATGTGTGAAGAAGGTGTACAGCCCAATGATATCACTTTTGTTTGTCTTCTATCAGCTTGTAGCCATGCAGGTTTGGTGGATGAAGGCATGCACTGTTATGCTTCAATGATCACAGTTTACATGATTTCTGCAAAATCAGAACATTACACCTGCATGGTGGACCTTCTTGGCCATGCTGGCCATCTACAGGAGGCAGAGAATATGATCAAGACAATGCCCTGTAAACCAAGTCTGGCTGCATGGATGGCATTGGTTGGGGCTTGCAGAATTCATGGTAATATAGAGATGGGAGAATGTGTTGCTAAACAAATTCTTGAATTGGAGCCTGAAAATGCTGCAGGTTATGTTCTGCTATCAAACATCTATGCTGGCAAATGGCAGCTCTGTGAGCATATTGAATGGCAGAGAAAGGAAAGGGGTGTGAAGAAACAGCCAGGTTGCACCTAGATTGAAGTGAATGCTGAGGTGCATACATTTGTAGTAGATGACCCTCAGATGATTGAAAACCACACAGAACTGAAGAGACTGTCAAAACTCATGCATGATGTAGGGTATATGCAATATACTAAATTTGTGCTACCTGATGTGGAAGAAGAAGAAAGGTGTTCCATATGTGTCACCATAGTGAGAAACTGGCTATTGCATGTGGGCTCATCAACAAAGCTCCTGGACTTCACTCCAAATAATAAAAAATGTGAGTTTGCAAAGATTGCCACACATCCACGACATTCATTTCAAAAATAGTTGGGAGAGCAATCATGGTGAGGCATGCCAATTGCTTTCATTGCTTTTAGAATGGTATCTGTTCTTTTATGGAGTATTGCTGACACCAGTAGTCTTGTCTTGTCAATGACTGCATCAAGTCCATTTTGTTTGTAGCATTTCTAGTGGTATTATTGCACAGCCATAGTTGGACACTGTTATCAGATGTATTAGCACTGAGGAATAGTGCCCATGAAGCCTCCCTATAGTTTTGATTTCCTGCCTATACGATTTGTACCCCTTAGGTCTGGTGCCTATTTTCTCTTATATATGGAGTTATTTTGGTTCAACTGAATGGAATAGGAGACTCTAACAACATTTCCAGACATTAGAACTTCTTCCACCTTTGGCTGCAAAATTTTACTGATTCAGAGTTGCTGATTTGCTGTTGCACTTGACTATTGGATTTCAGAAAACTCTTGTCTCAATTCCCAAATTACCTCCCTGATGTTTCTCTCTTGTTCACCCACTGCCGGGACCAGTGTGAATGCTGAGGTAAGCAATCAGTACTAGACATGTTGATCAATGTGTGGAGCAAATACAGCAAAATGTAGGCAGAATGAACCGACTCAATTGTCCACAACTTTGCAAGGTTTGTGGCAAACAAGTCTGCTGAGCTATGGTGCCAACCTTAGTTTAGTGTTTTATGTGGAGCAGATGAGCTTGTCATGAAGGATTCTGCTGCTGAGCCAGGACTATGCTAGCTGATTGAGCTTCATCGTTTTAAGAGTGAAACCGCATGAACAGTAGTGATGCAGCAGTAGTAAAGGTGATTGGTGGAGATAAATAGGGGCTGCCCTTGTGACTACCACATGAGAGTAGAGGCAGTGAGGTGTTTGCTTAGTTGGAGCTGAGGTGGAGGAAACCTCCCTGGAAATCCACAAATCTAGGCCTTCTCTTTTGTCCTCACTTCACCTTTGCAGCAAGCTTCCATAGACTCTTGTGATGATGCATTCTAAGAAAATCTCTTGTTTGATGTTGATAATACTTTTCTTATGTGACTACATCAATTTATCAGCTTTCTTTGTTCAAGTGACTGTCAGTTGTGTGGTCATTAAGAATAATGCAAAAACCAGTGGACAAATGAAGGTTTGTGGACAAACCAAGTCCTCCATGTCATTCACTACTTCTGCTGGTAGTGTGGTATGGCCCTAACTCCCTTAAGGTTCCTCTGTCGTAAACACGAGTGGGTATGATGTATGGTGTGACTGGTAACAGTGACATATTATCTATCTCCTGTTGCATGGTCAGCACTTTGAGAACCAGGATGACTACCTGGAATCTGAATTTGAGGAACTGGTGAGCTCCAGATTTACGTAGAAGATTTGTGTCAGAATCATCATATGATTTTTGCACAGGTTCTATTTGCTGTATCAACCAAGTACGGCAGGGGCTCAGTCCTTACCAAAACCCTCATGTGGTCAATGATTATGATCTTTTCATTTGTGGATCCACAAACTGATCACACTCTATTTCTAATTTGCTCTGAGATGGCAATCTGTGGGTTTTTTCAAGCCCTGCAAAATGAAGTTATAGAGAAAATCACTGTCGTTTGATCAACCTTTGTCCAGCGTAAAACACAACTGGTCAAAGGCCATATTTGAGAGCACTTCTTTCCTCTGCAGAAGGTCCTTAAAGCCTGTATTCTCCACTCTTCCTCAAATAAAATATAGCCTGTTGGAACTTTCAGTATGGTTGGGGTTGAGACACACTTGCTTTGATTTGTATTGGCTGGAATTTCTGTCTCCATTTTCTACTTGTCTGCATCAGTACTTACAAGCTGAGTCACTGTGGGTTGAAGACTTTGATAGGAGCTGTAATTTTGGCAGATACTGCGAATGTATAAGATATTATTCATTAGAACTACAATTACATTGTGTCCTTGAACCCGTAATTACTTTCTCCATCTTTATCATTCATGTTTAGTGACAAGCTGACTGTTGCCTTCTTTCTTTTCTGGGTTGATGATCAATAAAGTTCCATTGAAGTTCCTGGATCTTGTAAGTACATTATCCTGGAGATCTATGAAGAGGCAGTGCAATAGCATGTGAAGGATACAAATCAATGACAGATATATGTGCAGGATACTAGAGTGCTACTTTCAGTGAAAAGCAAGAAAGGTGGCGGGGTTTCAGGCAGCCAAAGCTTGTAGTCGTGAGATCCCATGCAAAGTGTCTCAGCATCATCTATAATGTGTCTTCAATTTTTGTTTTACAATCTCCTCTAGATGGCAGCTAAAGATGTTTCCTGGTCAGTGAGATTTTTCCAAGTTGGAGATAAACATTGTGGTCTAGATATCACTGAATTGCTGGAAGCCTGGGTCGTTGTAGATTTTCAGGATAAGGGAAGGGAAGTATTTGTTGGATCTGCAAAGAATCGGTGGCCCAAGTTTTTGTTTTCTTGAGCTGTGCTCTTCCTTCCTCACAAAGAGCGGGGCACTCTGAACATTAGCCTCTGCATAAAATTTGACACCATAAAAACTCGATTTCAATCTACTTGCATTTCATAAGAACGAACTTAACTAATTATTTAATATGTTTCTCTAAAAGAGTATTACATAGAATCAAGAATCATGCTAATTTCAATCTTTTAACTCAATCAAAATTTTCCATGTTTAACAATTTGATGATACATTTTGTGATATTTTTTCTTTCAACCCAAACAAGTACATTGCCCAGTCTGATTGACTATGCTTTCACCTCTATTTCTTATTTACTTGACTAGTAAGTTGAGAACTCCCATAGAATGGGATACTATGTGGTGTTCTTTTCAATCTTTCATCATTGTCATATGATGGGCTTTTTGGGTCATCTATATCATCCCAAATTTGGGAAGCCCAAGGAAACTAACATGGGAAAATGTTCACCTCAGAGAATGAAGGTTTTATTGCATGGATTTCCAAAATTAGTCAAAGAATTTTGGTACTCATGTTGTTTGAATTGTTGCCTCCAAGTTTAGTGTATCCTCAGTCAAAGAAGTAGTCTTAGTTTAATGAGCATTTTAGCAAGTGAACATAGGTCATTTGCTAGTGAATATACCTATCAGTAGCCGCCCACCAAATCTTGTCAGTGACACTATAGGCAAGAAGCAACTTACATACACCTCACTTGGTAGATTTGCTTAGCCCTAGTGAAATGAAGCAAACTATTGTTATCACTACTGGAAAAAATAAATTATCAAGGGAGAATGTCGCACAAAGATTGTCTCTCTCCTCTTCTCCCAATGTCTCATTGTTGTATAATGACCCATTCCTAAATTGTGCAAGTTCCCTCCTACACAATGTTAGAGCGATTAGGGTTTAGAGAATTTTCTTCTAACATTAATCATGGAAGAGGAACATCTTCCAAATCATTTCTTGGGTTTCTTTCTAGATGGAGCTAAAGGTCATTCCTCTATTGTAGAGATCGTGAGAAAGGATAATGTCTAAGTTGATGGGAATAAATGGATAAATGCATAGTTCCAATTTTTGATATACATGTGTGGTGAAAAGTAGTGGGAACACACCATGAAAGCTTTCATAAAAGCAAATTGGATTCAATTTGTAACAAAACTCAATACTAATTTTTTGAATGACATGCAATGAACATGAAAACAAGTCAAGGACAAGTAGAACAAACCAAGGGAGAAGTTTTTCAAGGAGAATAAAATGATTAATGTTAGCTATAAATGCACCTCCATTTGATCAAGTTCCATCATTTAATCAATTTGATAACCTCTATGGTGGTACAACTAAATTTGGTGTGCCACCAGGTGTTGATCAAAGTGTGAAAATTAATCATACAAAAGTTTGTTAATGTCAATCAAATAATTATGCATATTACAAAAGAACATAATTATAGGATGGATGAAATGAAAAATAGGTAATACCCCCATAAGAAAAACATATTTACCTAATTTTCTTTCTAAAATATACAAGGTCAAGTGGCTTCCCTAGGATACTTATGCCATTGCAAGTCCAAAAAGGGCTCTTATCAATATTCAAAAACAATTTTTTTACAAACAAACATATAAATTTTAAATTTTAAAATTTTCATGTTTAGTATCATTTCAAACAACTACACATAACTATATTTTTTCAAAAAAATTAATATACATCACAACCTTTCAATATCACAAAATTTTAATAAAATTTGTGCAAAAATCACAAAACAATATGTTTGTGCAAAATTAGTGGGCTTCAAAGTGTAAAATTGGCACAACTTTTTAGAAAATAATTATGTATCTATATAATATAAATGATGTGTCTTTTCTACTTATGATGTTTTGATGTGAAATACATATGATTTACATTTTAACCAAGTCTATACAATTATTGTGATGTAATTTTGCATAAAAACTATGTGATTTTTGTGTATTAAACATGAACATTCATGTATGTCATTCAAAAACAATGTTTCATCCATTTGAATATTTAAGATATTGAATACATATAGTAAAATTATAGGATTCAACAACCTAATTACCAACAAAGAAAGAGATGTCGAATTAAAACAAAGCAAGAAAATGGAAAGACTTGAGGGTAGGGACTACCTTTTGTCTACCCACTATCATGTTGCAACTATTGTCCTACAGCAACTGCCATCCTCTAAACTTAGAAAAGACCCACGACCACTTATATTCCTCCTATAGTTGTTACCTATCGTCTGAAGTGCATGCAGACCTTTTGTGGCTACTGCCTACCATTTATAATGCCTTCACACCATTTGTGGTTACTACCTACCATTTGCAACGCTTTTAGACCCTTTATGGTTGTTACCTATTATCTATAACACCTATAAACCATTTGTGGACATTGCTTACCATCTGTAGCAATGTTACCTTCCCTGTAGGCCTCAAATCTCATGTTTACTTCTTTGTTGTTGCCTTCTAATGGTAGTTACCATCCTATGGCATAAAGTATTTCCTATTCCAAAAACTACCACAAAAAATGAAAACTTATAAAAAAAATGAAAAATTAATATGTGAACAAATTTATTTTTTATGTAATACTAATATGATTTACCTTCTCCTCGCTTTTCATACTCTAAATGAAACCAAACACCAACAAAGAACCATGAAAATTCATCAACCATTTTTCATCACATAAGGACAAATACAACTTTCTCCCATGTTTTTTTTCTTCATACAAGAATGTCACATACAAACATCCTCCTAATGCTAATGACTCATGAAAACTAATGATCTAATCTTCTCATAAAATCTTTCACTCTTCACAAGAAATAAATAAGGAACCTAAGAAGGATGTTCATCACACAAAAGTTGAATCCTTATCTTCCTAGATTTCCATATCCTCCTCCTCCTAATCCCTTCCACACATCTTATGTAGGTGAAATCCATCCATCCCTTATCCACTTGGACTAATTAACCAAAATGGCTTCACCCCCTAATAAATAGAAAATGGTAAGTAGAATATTTATCATTAATAATTGAATAGTTATTAAGATGTTTTTTAAAGTAAACTAGATTAGGATATTATTTCTAGTAGCTAATATTACTTTGATTAAAATTATTCCCATAATTAACTTCTAGTTATTTTGCCTCATGAAGGTAGTTCATTATATTGATGGTATTATCATCAAAAACCACTTTCATTCCATGATTCTCATGTGATTGTTTTGACATTTGATAGTAACTACCATCCATTAACAATAATTACCATCCAATGACGATAATATCGTCTCCCATCATCCATAGTGTTTAACCAATGTAAAACAATTTTCTACCCTTAACACATACAAATATCGTTCATATTAATCATAGCATGGAATACATGCGATTTTTGTCCAAACCTATGAAGCTTGATCATAAGTTTGTGATGTAGCTAAAGTGGTGATCATCTATAAGCCCATTTAATGAAATTTGGTTATTAATAAAATAGGAAAGGAAAAAATTTCTATATATATATATATATATATATATGGTTACATACTTTGATTATGTACTAAAATCTAACAATTATGAAAGTTTTTTCAAGTGTTTTTTTAATTTTTGGTGATTTATTTCCAAAAAATCATTAAATTTGTGACAAAACACATCAAAATTTGTAACGATGCAAAATTCTGCAAATAAACATCTATCGCCTCCAATCCATATTCTCCAATTTTTTTGCACATAATGACTTTTGTGTCAAAATGTTTAAAAGTTTCCAACTTCAATGAACTTTGTGTGCAATGATAAGATTTTGTTTCTCCTTTCACAAATTGCAATAATACACAAAAAAATTCTTCTTCAACTTATTTAAGCCTTGGATGAATCACACCTACAATGGTACAAAGAGAAGAGCAAAAAAACCCATATTTTTCTTGGGTAACATCTAAATATTATAAATATTGAACTAAATTAGGGTCTCCACATTCAAATTTAGCATCTCCCAAGTTTACGTAGGCAAGAAGGTGAAGGTACCATTGTAAATATAGGTTCACATGGCCGTCATATGATACTGCTACCTTTTTTATTACTCTTTGATAGGTTATCTTTATCTTTGCATTTCCATCTAACAAACATTTTTTCTCCACTACATTTCTTTTGATGGGAAAAAAAAATTATGGGACTTTTTTCCTTTCAAATTGCTTATGACAAGTGATAAAAAAAAGCCTTGCTCTTTCTTAATTTACTAACAACCAAATGTACCAAATATCCATAACATTTATTTATAATGATACATCAATTGAATGTTTATCTCACTTTTTAATATCAAAGAACATTAATAGTGATATGACATAATGACAATTTTGAAAATACTATTGAAATTTTAAATTTTGATTTTTTTAATAAATATTTTTTAGTTCTAAAAATATATAATTTGCATGAAAATTGTGAAGGTAGTTTAATTCTCTTCTACAAATGTATTGTAAAAGGAAGTAGGGTTTTTCACCTACATATTGACAATCATTTCTCCCAAATTGCCCATATTTTGAACATGATGTTGCAAGTCTAAACAAGGGGTTTTAATTTAACATTGAATATTTTTTTACTAATTGTTAGAGAATTTTTGTATATTATCTAGGAAATCTTTTTCTTGTATATTGTGAGAACATTCCTATGCAAGACACAAAGCTAAATATTTTTTAGTGAATCTAGACTTAAATTTTTAAAGTACATTTAAATAATGAAATTAGAATGACATGTGAGAAGATTGAAAACTTCATCAACCTTTGTAATAAAACTACAACTAATATAATATATATTCCATACATTACTACTTCAACACATACATAAACCATTAACAACAACAAAAAAATCATCAAAATACAATGTTTAGGTTATTAGCATAATTGATGATTTATTAACCAAAATTTCAAATCAACAAATTATTGTTTTTTTTTCAAATTGTCAAAAATTGGTTTGGTACATGTTGAAATGTCCATGATTAGTTTGTTTTAGTTTTAAGTTGCTTTGCTTATAAATAGGTTGACATTATTGACTTACCAAGACCAACTTGATCCCATTGATTTAACGAAGAGGATTTGTCCCTTCTTGATTTTACTATATATTGTTTCAACATGCCTATTGACACATCCATTAATGTGTATTATATATCTCCTACTCCAATCTTTGATGGGCCAAAGGTAGAAAATCATCAACCTCATTCTTTGAAGATTTTACATTTAACTTGCCCACATAAAAATTGGCTTTGAATGCAAGTACTTCCCAAGTTCATTTATCTTCAAAAGATGTTGTGAACATTGTTGGTATGCACTAATGTGGTGAATAATCAAATTTCGTTTTTTGATTTTGTGATAGCCATCGTTCATAGTTTCATGTACCTAAACCATAACTACCAATTTTTTCTTTAAAAAACATTAGCCAACATTGGTTATGACTTAAAACTAATGGTGGTTGGGTATTTGATTTTGTTAACAATTGCAAGCATTGGTACTTATATATTTTCATATTTAGAAAACCACTAGTTGTAGGTTTTTGAAAAAACATAAAATAAAATCAAGGAACTATTGATTCCAATTAATCAAAACTTCAAATGATTAGTGAACAATTCCCAAACCATCTAGAAATTGACTTCGTTTAAGTTACAATGGGTGCAAGGATATTGAACAAACAACTCCATGTGTCCATGTGTGTTCATTTCCATGGGAACATCGTAATTGATGGATATTGAATGTATGTCAATTTGTTGAATACACATAAAATAAAGGAGGCTTATGATTGAAAGATGGGGCAATCCAACTTGAATTCACTGGGCAATGGAAAAGATTATTGATGAGAGTAGTAACATTAATTAATGTAAGAATGAAGGCAACAACCAATGCTAATGTTTCACAAAACAATGAGTCTAAGGTTAAGCATAATCAATAAAACATATTTATGCCTGGAGAGTAGATTTAATCAAGGTGTAGATCAAAAACCTAAACCTACACCCAAATGTCATAGTTTCAATAGATAGGAGGGCCATGCTCATTCGAAATGTCCTTTTATTGATAAAGATGTATGAGATGCAATGATCAATCATTTCCAAACCAAAACACAGATTAAGTTGGATATGGAGGAATAGAACCTAATGATTGTGTTTTGAGACATTGCAAACTCGATACAACAATGAAACTATAGAAAAATAGATTAACTTACAAAAAGGTGAGAAGTGCAGTCCCCTTTGATGTCAAGGGACCTTGACCAATCACATAACTACATTCTATTTTGGATAGAGTTAGGATGACTATAATTCATCTTGCTCTGAGTTGTGTAAGAATTACAACTTTCAAATGTAATGGATCTATGCTTGAAGTATGGAACAAATAAGCAGCAGACACTACATTTGAACAATACAACAACGTATCATTTCATGATGGAGTAGTTGATATAGTTCCACAATTTCTTGTGACAATGCAATACGAGATGTATGGTACAACCATAGAAACTACATACCAAACTAGGTTTGTGCATGTTAATGAAGAAGGATATCTAATATCCATAAGGAATCAAAGAATTCTTTCAAAACTAATGGAGAATTTTCCTTTGCATAATTTGGGGTACATTGAACCTATTATGACAATTCAAAAGAATCATTCACAAGGCATTATAGTAGTATTAACTAACTTTGCACTAAAGATATATGTGGTAGTAGTTACTTATGTAGATGCACTTGTATGTTTAACCAAAAGCATACAATCACATAACATAGTTACCACCAAATCAATACAATTAGTTCCAAGAGGAGACCTTCTAGAACCCATAAAAGGTGTTGTAGTAGCATTTGTGCAACATGTAGTATTCTATTTAGGCTTTACATGAGACCTCTTTTAACTATCCTCCATGTAAGAAAAACTTTGATCTAGATGTTCATGTACAAGTATTCAAAATCATTATCAAAACTAATGGTGAAACGATAGATGTGGAAATATCCAATCTATTCAATTTCACATTGAGAAACAATGCATTAAACTAGTGCAATAACTATATATGAAATCATCCAAACTGTAGAATCGTAGATTTAGAACAAGCCTTCTATGGATGATATTAGATGATATAAAAGGATGAACAATTGTATTTACAACTCAAAAATCTGAAGCAGGAGTCAATAGAATGAATGGATGTGTATTATAAAAGATTTTTTAAATTGGCAAACAATGTGCATCCTACAACCAACTATTTTCTACAATTGTGTTCCAATCTAGACTGTAGTTTTATTTGTGTATTGCTACTGCATAGATGAAACGATACACTCTACAACAACACAAGGAATCTGCACTATTCACCAAATTTTTAAATCTTGGGTTGACCATGAATTAAACCAAGTTTGATAAACATTAGGCACCCCTTTAGGAAAAATATGTGCAAATGTTACAAAATAATTTTTGATTATTGAATTTTTTTTCCAATTATGAATTGTTCAAAAGAGGAAACAAACATGTCATGGGAGAAAGGAGGTTGCTAGTTGCTTTCAAATGTTGTTGAAAGGAGAAGGTGTTAAAATCAAAATGAACCAAAGCCTTTAGCAAGAAATGAATTGTTCAATAAAAAACCTAGACACCAAAAATGATTTGGTCCCATTGACACATTTGTACTTCCATAATTGTATTTATATTGAAAACCAACATTAGCATTTAACTTTAAACCCCAAGTTCACAACTATAAGATTTAGAAATCTTGTTTTGATTTAAGGTCAAAAGAACAAAACACCACTTGACCATTTTTATTCTTCAAAACAATGTTTCACCATTGTGGAATTTGGTAGCTTAACAACACTAAGGTGTATGTTGATCTTACATTGTTATTTTGCATTAGCATGATTTTTATTACCACTTGTAGCTAAAACATTTAAATTTTTTTTTCATGTTTGATTTATTTAGTTTATAGTCTTGGAAGGACACTTATGTAAAGTTTGGGACCTACGTGTGTCAAATGACTGTTTTTAGGGGGTATTAGATAATTTGTCCAACCTATTTTTATTACCCTATTATTATCTAATTATCTAATATGTACATAGTAAATCCACCTATATTAATTATAATCCATTATTTCTTTTTTTTCTTAATAATGTTTTAGTAAATATGAATTTGTAAAAATGTATAGATTCCTTGTAGATTTTACATTGTTTCATCTTGAAAAATGATGATAATTTGAAATCATACTAAAAAACATTAAGTTTTTAAAGTTGAAATTAATGTGATTTAACTACAACTTTGTTCAATACATCATGTATATTATACCCTATTTAAATGTGGTAAAACACTCTTGAAGTTTTGAAATTTTGAATTTTCAAATGTACATACTTTGAATTTTCAAAGTTTTTGAATTCCACATTTTAAAAATTGTGAATGTTTTTTTAGTGTGTCTAATAGGTTATTGTCATCTCATATTTTTTACCATCAACTTACTTCTATCATATGAGTCCTTTGAAACTCTTTTGTAAAAATGTCCTTTCTTAATGCTAGAAATTTTAGTTTCAAAAGTCTTTAACTAAACCAAAACTTAAAATTGAATCAAATGGATTTTTAATTTGATTTTCTTGGCATTCATGTGTGTTAAAAAGGAATAATGTGCCATGATTGCCATAGTTTCAAATATAAATAAATGAATAAATCTTTAATTTTTTATGACATAATCTGACATCCGACACCCTTTGTGTGGCTCCTATGAGTGTGTTTTGAACCATCTCTAATTGATTGATCATCACTTCAATGATGGGATGATGTGCCATGGGACACGCATCCCACACAATGAGACTTGCATTTTGCATGTTTTTATCAATTCTCATGTAGTTGATCTATGGGAATGGTATATATGGAATCTTCATCTAGTATCAAAGGAATTTTGGATGCAACTTCTTAAAGTATTATGGTTACAACTTTTTACAATGCCATCACAAGAACAATATGAGTCTTGAATGGATGTTAGCAAAAAATGAGTGATGGATGTTATGTTTGATTGTAAGTCCTCTACCATAAAGTTCATCTTCATTTTGATGGGTAGAATTGTATACAGCTGTGTACTCCAGTTCGGGAAAAATTGAAATGTTTTTTTTATTATACCTTACCCTAAGGTATAAGGTCAGTTTCTTCATTAAATAATCCTCAAAATAGCAAAATGAAATTTTGTGAAAATATGAAGTTGACAAGTTGAAATCATGGTAATTATCATAGACTACACTTTGAATAATTTCACTACTCTTATCACAATATTATAGTTGATGATGAAACTAATAATAATTTCAAAATTTTAAAAATGAATTTCTTTTTAAAAATAAATAATTATTTGATTTATCAATGTGAAAACTGATTTTAGGCTACAGTATTAAAAACGACATTAGAGATTTAATGAAATTTTGTTTACTGCTTGTGCATGCAGTGTCAAATTTATGTTTCTAAATCTCTACATCCCAATGATGGAAAATGTTTTGAAAAACCTCATTTTGAAAAGGATTGTCTTGATGAGGAATCCACAACACAAAAGGGGTTATGAGGATTGTTGAATATCAAGAGGATAACCAAAAACTCTTTGAGCATTTAAAAAAAGAAAAAGATTGTGGCCTCTTCAAGGCATGCATTTCATTCATGATATCTTCCAATGAGGGGTATGTCGTCACACTGTGGCCTTGCCAATTACTTTAAAAAGTATGTTAAGGCAAAAGGAGAATTATGGAAACTCAAATATTTCACCATGCAAAAATATAATCTTCAATAAAATCCTCTAAAAGGAACCAAAATCCTTCAAGATATTATTATAACTCTATAACTAATCTCAAGTTTCAACACAAGCCAAAATATCATCTTTCCAAAACCCTTGTATAAAAATAGACCTACTACTTAGGGGCCAAAATCCCTTAAGCTACTATACTCTATGATGAATCTAAACACAGTATCCTTGCATTGGTAGGCAAGGCCAATAATAAACCTCCACATATAGTTAGGTCTTTGAAAGAGGTCCTGACTATATCTTTTGGAACTAACTACATGGTGTAAAAATGGTTGTAGAGAAATCTTTCATTTAAACCCTAAACCCTAAACCCTTTCATCTATTTTTGGGGCTGCCATATAGTGGGTATAGTGTCCAGTTCTATAATAGAAACCCAGACAAAAATTAAGTTAAATTAAATTAAATTAAATTATTTTTAAAAATCTTTTATCAAGGTTTTTGAAAGACCCTTTTAAAAACACATGTCAGGTCTTCAACAAATGTTCTACAAAGCCAAGTCTTTGTTAAGTCATTAAGGCTTTGACAAAAAGTGTTAAATGTTTTAAGCTTCCAAGTTTAAGTCTTTTAAGGCTTTGACAAACAGGGTTAAAAATTTTAAGCTTCCAAGGCAAGCTCCTGACAGTCTAAAACAACACTAACGATTTGCAAGCTTGATTGAGGACATGTGTTACTTGAATGTACAAGCACCATTCACAACTGAGAATGCATATTGATTATTTGTAATAGTTAAGAAAACTTGAATTTATTTATTATTTATTCATTTATTTATTTTTGAGAGACATTTTACCTTGTTATAATCCTTGGGTAAGATCCGATTATGAATATTTAATTTTTTTAAAATCATCGATTATAAGATCCGATTACGAATATTTTAAAAAAATTTAAATCATCTATTATGAGATGGGTACGGGTGTGAACTTTCAAAAACTGCCAGGTAGGAAGGGGTCTCTAGGTTTTTGGGAAAGTAAGACCCGGGGGGGACATATATGAATATACCCGGTATTATACCCTTTTAATACCCAGAGAAAATACCATAGCCCTACCAACTACCTCGTGCCTAGGCAGCTCAAAACAAGGAAGGGAGGGCATCTAGCCCTACCCCTCTCCTCCTATACAAAAAGTATCACTCTTGAAATCATTGAAAAAGATGACATTATGTCCTGGAGAGATTGCAGAGAGATCTGCACAAGAACATTTTGAAGATAACACTACAATGAGTGCAGCCATTACCCTAAGAGAGAGTCATTCACAAAGTGCTAAACCATCACCTTCCATCGCCAATTGCAATGACAAGCCCCCATGACCACTACCCCATAGCCTTCATAGCAGAGATGAGCATCACTGCCATGACTGTAGTCTGCTCATGGCAATCACCTGGTCTTGACAATAAAAGATTCCTTTATATTTTGAGAAAGTTGACAATGAATTTCTACAACAGCAAACAAATCGAGATCAAAGGCCAAGCGAATCAGTTTTCCAGACGTAATAACACTCTTGGTCGATTCAGATTGCGTGAAGGATCAAGTGTTGGAAGCTGCGTGCGTGCATTCATTCAGACACATCTGTAGTGGCGGTGCGCTTACCAAATGGCTCACTTGAGGCCGGATTTGCAGACAATTTGTACAAACAAATAAAATTTCTTCATTCAGATCCACTACGCTTAATCTCCAGTTGCAAATGCGTTGAGAACTTTCCACTCCTGGCAAGAAGCAACCGAGACTTTCAACAAGATCAAAGAAAGAGATCGCCTATTAACAGACAGGATGTGCTCATCAAGCATTTGGAAAGAAGCAGCAAGAATTCATAATACGATGTGCGCAACTCCACTAAACATATTCAATGCCAGGGAGTTTTCTCTTCCAATTCTCCTCGCAATCAACAATAAAATCCGTAACAACCCTTAAACGATCCACAAGCGAAGGGGGGCACACTCTCTCTCTTTCCCAAGCACTTTCGCTTGCGGAGGAGCTTTTCTTCCAAAAAGCTGCTTTCTTTCTCTCTCCTCTTGTGCTCGGTTTCTTCTTCCGACTGCAGATAACGACAGAAGTATGTGAGCCGTTGATTCCCCATCTGTGTTGTGATCGTACGGTCACTAGTGGGCTGCGAGATCGGATCAGCCAATGGGATTCGCCCAAAGTGGATTGCTCTCTTCCTTTGTCGGCTATGTAGCGGAACTGCGACGCTCTCCCTAACATACTTTCTTGTGTGATTCTTGCTCGTTTGTTCCATTCTCATTTTGAGCACAGGCATCGCGGATTGTTGCACAGGCGAGAGCGAATGGCTATGGCTTTGCTTACGCGTGCTGGGGCGGCGTCGTCTTTGTCGTCGGCCTTGACAGCAGGAGGTCGGGAATTGGGAGCTTTGGATGCTTCGGCTTCTCGTGTATTTGGAGTTTCCAACGGGAGTCGTGTTGTAGCGAAGGTTGCAAGTGGCGCCAGGAAGGTGGCCAAGACTGTTAGTAAGGTCGCGCCTAAACCTGCTGCCCCGAGTCGGAAGCCCGCCAGCGGTTCATCCCGAGATAGGCCATTGTGGTTTCCGGGAGCCAAGGCTCCATCGTGGTTGGATGGCTCTTTGGTCGGGGACTACGGTTTTGATCCTCTCTCGCTCGGAAAGTCGCCGGAGTATCTGCAGTTCGAGCTTGACTCGCTGAACCAGAATCTGGCAAAGAACCCTGCTGGAGATGTGTTGGGGACCAGGGTGGATAAGAAGACCAGCATCAACCCCACGCCCTTCCAACCTTACAGCGAGGTGTTCGGTCTCCAGCGGTTTAGGGAATGCGAGCTCATCCATGGTAGATGGGCCATGCTCGCTGTCCTGGGAGCCCTGGCCGTCGAGACTTTCACAGGTGTCACATGGCAGGATGCTGGCAAGGTCAGTTTCTCATTTTCTCTGCTGTCTGTCTGTCTGTCTGCGGTAGTTGTTGTATACGGGCTGAATGAATGTCCACATATACGCTGCTCGTGTTTCCTTAGAGATCTTCGCTGCTCAAAAATGACATTCTTTCTTGTCATATCACGTTGGTGTTTCTATGGTTCGTCAGGCTATGTCTTCATCAAATTCATCTTCTTTTTGTGGTGGTTTGCAGGTTGAGCTTGTGGAAGGATCATCGTACTTTGGTCTTCCTCTGCCCTTCAGCATTTCAACGTTGGTCTGGATTGAAGTCCTTCTCATTGGTTACATTGAATTCCAGAGGAATGCTGAGTTGAGTCCTGAGAAACGTCTGTACCCTGGTGGCAAGTACTTTGACCCTCTTGGACTGGCATCCGACCCAGAGAAGAAGGAAATATTGAAATTAGCCGAGATTAAGCATGCCAGGCTTGCAATGGTTGCTGCATTTGGATTTGCAGTGCAAGCTGCAGCCACAGGCAAGGGACCGCTCGACAACTGGGCCACACATTTGAGTGACCCACTCCACACCACCATCATTGACACTTTCTCCAAGTGATAGGGTGGTGCACCGTCAAGTAGGTCTCTATTGTACACTTTGTACTTCTGTGAAAGCTTAATCATGTCTCCTATCCATTATGTCTTATTCGTACATGTTTTGCTCTGTTTGCCCTTTGCCTTGTCTTTTTGAAGGTTTTTCTCCTGATTGACTTCTTCAGAACTTATACTTTCATGCACTAATCTTTAAGATTAAGCATTGCATGAAGCTGAACTGACAAAGCGATCTTGGCCTAAGCACTACAGATCCAATGACAAACATGAGACAAATTGGATATAAAGTGGTGGATTTAAACAGGGATTGGGAAAGTGTATGTTGGAGTTGTTTGGGTGGCTCCACCTGGATTTGGATATCCAATGACAGCCACAATTAAGTATCAGAAGTAAATGGTGGGTTTCCACATTGATTTGTAGGGGAGATTGAACATGGAGTGTCCTTTGTGAAGGAGAGCTAATCTTCATAGTCCTTTGGTTGATCAGTAAATATAATGAGTCGACTTCAAACAGGAGTAAGGAGACATTGGATGCAAGGAGAGCAAGTTTTCATGTAGTGGAACCCATATGCTGGTCTATCAAAACTTCTGCACAGAATGTGCATATGCACAGATGCAGAGAGTCACAGATATACTCTATTTCTGTGATTGTGGGGCCTCAATTTTGGGTGGATCCTCACAGACTTTATCTTCACCCACTGTCAGGAGCTGATGAAGTCAGAGAGTAGTCATGGCAGCTTGTTGCCACTGTGATTTGAGAAGAAGGTGTGGTCTGACACATATGAGCCTACAAAACTAACTACTAACTATTACCAAGTTTGGTAGGATATGGAATTGGAACTCACACCTCTTTTGGTTGAGAATGCTTGTCAAAACATGGATGTTTTTTATTTGAATCTGAAGCTGTTGTTTAACCTGCAAAATTTCAAACAAAATCATCAAAGTACAACTAAGCACATGAAAGGGATTTTTGATGCAGACGAAAGGGATTTTTAAAGGTATAAGCTAGAAGCAAGCCACAGACTATGCCTTTACAATTAAGCATGCAAAAGGGATTTAAGGTATAAGCTATATGCCACCCAAAAACAATCCCTCGTCAAAAGTAAAAACGCTTGAAATCCAAAATATCATCCAAAATGTCAACGATTGAAATGGTTTATAAAACTTTGTGTTAAGCCAATTAGTAGAAGCCTGTATTTGAAGATGTGGCATGTGCATCATCCCTCCCGAAGGCAATGCCACTCCATGAGAAGAAAATTGAGTCCTAGACTTTGCAAGCAATGTGAGATAGAATGTTTGTTTGCTCTCTCTCCTAAGTTTTATTAGTTCAAAGTGTTGTTCAAAAGCATCATGTGTAAAGCAATTTGCAAATCAACGAAGCATTGACATAGGATGGCAAGATCATAGTGTTGTGGTAGATTCCATGTCTTATGTGTTGGCAAAAAAATTGAGGATTTCCATTAAGATTTTCAAGATCGCTCTGGGAATCTTTGACCTATGTACTGTGGCACAATTGATGATGTAAAAAAGACACAGTTTATTGCAAGGGGAGTGGGAATGAAAGAAAGAGATGGAAAGGAAAACATAAAGGACAAAGTAATTTTTGTAGCCTCTTATAAATTGCAAGGTTCAATTCTTAGGGGATATGGGTGACCAAGAGAAGCCCATTGTTGTTGAGCTCTTCAACAAAAAATTCACTTAGAGCAGCTCCAACAGTGCTCAATATGTGGCGTAGTAAAATAAAAATGGATGGAAAAAACTCAAAACATGCCATTTTGGCTTTAAAAAATGCTTTTGGCCCAGCATTTTTTGATAGGGTGCAAAGCTTCCTAAAAGGACAGTAGAGCTTAATAAATATGATCTGACTCTTATGAAGAGTGTAATAAATAGGATCTGAGTGTTGCTCCTTGTTTTTGATTGGTCAACTATAATGATTGGTCAAGGTGATTTGTTATTAAATAATCTCTCACCTATTTGCAGTTTCTGTTTTAATTTTATAGGTGGGGCTCAAAAATTAAATAAAGAACTTATCTTGAACCGTGAGAAATATTTTGGTTGGGTCACATACGGAGCATCAACCTTTCTTTTCTGGCAGTCAGAGGACAATTCATGCATTTCAGGTTCTCACTCATTCTTTCCCTGAGTATTTTAATAATTGGCAAAGATGACCATAGTTCATGTTCTAATAAGTGTGGAGGATGACTGATATTTCTCATTTCTAGCGTTTCTCAAGAACGAGTTCCAAGCTATCTTATATTCTCATTTTCCTGTTGTGCTTGACATGTATAATCAACAGTTTTTCAGTTTAGAGAATTTTTATAGTAATCACATTTGATGATTGGATTGGAATAACTAACTCTTATGGTGTTCTTGCATAGATTAAATTTTTGTAAACATTTTTGTAGAGTAGCTCAAGTGTTGCCTTTGCATATTTGGTTATGATTTTTGCCCATCCAACAGTTATTTGATATTCTTTTCTGTTTTTGGCAGCTCATTTTATTTCCATCATCTTAATAAGCTTAATGAAAGTTGAATCTGTTGAGTTTGAGGATATGAAAATTTGCACTAAGAATTTGGGACTTTTTGCTGAATGAGGTTTTCTTCATGAATATTAGAGTTATCTGTAAAGTATGACAAACACAGCACCAGAACCCTGAGTTTCGTCATACACAGGGTGAGATTAAAAAAAACCTGCAAAAAAGTACATTAGCATTCAATGGGGGATGAAACTCAGAAAACCATCAATTTTGGTGGTAAACTGAGTTTCATCCTGTCTTTCTTTTCTCCTGAGTGCCTCTACTGCTGCTACATATATTTTCACTGCTCTCAACTGTACAACTACTATAATTAGTCTCAAACCTTGCACATTAAATGCTGAAACTCAGCATTTCATACTCAGATTTAATAAAATGTCTTTACTTTGCGGATACCACTGAAACAGGGGATAGGGGGTGAAAGGAGGCCCAAAGACAGGGTGAAGTACTTTACAGATAACTCTATTGTGTGATAGCTAGTTTGCTTCTCACAAGGCCATGGAGCCAGCAAACAACACATCAAACTAGATAGCAACCTTAAGTTTGCTTCTAAATATCGGTTGCAGCCCTTAATGGCATGTATCAAATTCTCTCTGATCATCACCGCCTTTCACTTGCAACACACAACTTCACCATGTTCGTGCATTGCTCAGTAGAACATGGCCACCTCTTCTAAATAATATTTTTAAAATATCACCATTTGGACTCTGGAGTCCAAGACTCCTGTAACCATGTGGGCACTTTCTCAAACACAGAAAAAGGGCTGCTGTGCTCCCATTGCAGCTGCTCTAATTAGGAAGGTTATCAGACATCATCATCATGCTTTGTGTCTAGAAAAGCACTTTCACTAAATTGAATAGTACTATTGTGAATCATGCATTATATTGGTGGTTTGATCAAGCCCATTGAAATAGAACTCAAGTTCTTTGTTCCAGTTAAGGCAGAACCATTTTAAAAACTATGCAGTGATCCATCCATGCCGAACTGTGTTTACACGTTTCTGACATTTTAATGTGTGCAAAAAGGGTGGGAGGAAGAGCTTGTAGGTAATGTCTTTAAATGGACAATTTGCAAGCATCGAGGCAGAACATTTAGTTGGAGCTAGTTCAGTTTCTAGTTCTTACATATCTCATAAGAATCTTCCACTCACAATAGAAGTGAGCTGCCAGGGGATTTTCTTTCTCAGTTTTGACTACTCAAGTTTCCGAATCTTTAAATTTTTGAACTTAGTCCTTGCAGTTTCACATGGACACTTGCTTAATTATGTGTAAGGTAAAGCCTGAGGCAGCAGGCTTTACTGGAACAAATCTGGTAAAGCCTGGTTGCTGCTGAGGGCTTCACTGAGGCTAAAGACTGTGCCCAGAATTTACTGTTTAATTTTTTCCATGATAGCTAGTGTTTTTGTTCTGCAAAATGTCTCATGGGGTTTTGCGGTTTACAATCATACACTAGAAAAATCCAAAGAGGTCTTTATGGTGTTCAAGAAACCCGTCTATTTGGTGTTGAAAATTTCTCTGCCAACCCAAAGACTTGCAAGTTTTTCTACATCTCAAAGTGAAAATTGGAATTGAAATTCATTGTAATAGATAGTAATGACAATGAATTCAATGGTAAGGAAAGATTCACCTGTCACTGAACTCCATCATTATATGCTTCCAAGTGAAAGGTGTTTCAACTGTTTTTGAAATCAATTTATTATTAAATATAACCTTGGAAAGGTCACTCTTTGTCTTTATTGGGTACCTCAGTTCAGTTCCATGCATGGAATATTATTTGACTACCTAATAACAAATGGAATGTGTGTCAATATATATCCTTCTTTTATTGAAAAGTATGTTACATGTTGCCAATAGACAAACTAAGTGGAACTTAAATACTACCCAAGGGGCCAAGAAGCATGTACAAGTTGATGAAAAGCTCATCAATTGCCAAGGTTTAAATACAAACTTCCCAAAATTTAGACAAACCATCATGATTTGTTTTGTTTTGTTTTGTTTTTAGTTTTACGTTTTCACTTCACAAATCCTAGAGTTGTTTGTTTGATTTGTTTTGTCATGTTGATGAGATCTGCTAAATCATAGGGCCCTTGGCTGTGCTCTTGATACCTTTGGAAAGCCCTCAATGAGTAGGGGTGCTTCGAGGTGTTTTTGTAATTTTTAGAGCTGCAAATGCAGGAGTCATGGAATTTGGAATATTTCCATCAACAAAAATTCAATGAAACCAACAATTAAAATATTGGAGAAATTGGGAGTGCACTCTTGATATTGTTGGAAAACTCGTGATGAGTACAGATGCATCAAGGTAGTTTGATGATTTTCAGACTTATGGTGTGAGGGTTTTTGAAATTTGAGTTACTCTTTGATATTGAGAATTCAATCAAAATCAAAAATCAAAATTTAAAAAAAATTGGATTTCACAAAAATGTATATATATTGTAACACGAAGTTACAATAGGTGCTCAATGGCACAAGACACTAGTCATTCCTACATGAAGACCCATTAATAGTTAAGGTTTCAACATTTCAACAAAAGCTAAAACTTACATTAAATACTAGGGTTCAAGAAGCAGCCCAACTCAACATGGAGCAAGCATTCCTATTGCCCAAATGCTCAAAATTGGGCCCATAGTTTACTTGAGCAGAAGAGCCAAGCCCCAGAACCCACAAATGATGTGGTCACTTATTATATACCTTGACACCAAATTCTTGGGATGACTTGTGAAAAAATAATTCTTATAAATGAATTCTCAACTTCTTCAGCAGCTCCACACAAGAATTGCATCATTAACTATTCCCATGTTTGAAATCTTCACCATTGGATAGAAGCCATCTTTCAAATGTGAAAGGAAGCAGAGGGAGGAGAAGGTTACTCAAGGTGAAGAGGGGGTTCTACATGAGCCCATTTAAAGCTCTAGGTTCTTGTTTGAGCCCATTCCTTACACTCCTTGCTCTCTGGCCAAGAAAGTAGATTTATTTATGGCCTCAAGTAAGTTGGGCAAAGCAATGATATATTTTTTCAATTTTTTTGATGTTACAACACTGACTAGCATCTCAAGAGGGATTTAGCATTCAATGTTGACAAGTTTATAGAACATGTCTCCATAGTATTAAAAAAAAAGAAATTAATTAAATGCTAGCAAACTAAAATCAGAGTCCAAATGTGGTGAATATTTTTTAATATTTTTTTTCAAATTTTGACAATTTTATTCCGAAAAAGAAAAAAAAGGAATATTAGAGTTATCCGTAAAGTAAACCCTGTCTTCACCCTGTCTTCGGGCCTCCTTTCACCCACTATTCCCTCTTTCAGTTGTATCCGCAAAGTAAGGACATTTTATTAAATCTCAGTATGAAATGCTGAAACTCAGCATTTAATGCACAAGGTTCGAGATTAAATATATTAGTTGTACATGTAAGAGCAGTGAAAATATATGTAGCAGCAGTGGAGGCGCTCAGGAAAAAGGAAAGGCAGGATGAAACTCAATTTACCACCAAAATTGATGGTTTT
>Ga0116231_10000505_pt1 | contig 68800 bp, 65 predicted proteins | sample S1TSphgellanicum_2_FD_89695 | JGI IMG/M metagenome (GOLD analysis project Ga0116231, IMG submission 89695) | Host-associated microbial communities from peat moss isolated from Minnesota, USA - S1T2_Fd - Sphagnum magellanicum MG | ecosystem: Host-associated > Plants > Peat moss > Unclassified... | reverse complement strand
TTCTGGAGTCTGGTAAGTCTCTAAATACTTCTATAATTGCTATTTCTGACATTTTTATACTGCTCATAGATGCCTGGCTATCTCTACCATTTTACCATCTTTTTTAGAATGAAATAGCCCTGGTATCCCCGTCGCTATAGCGGAAACTAAAGCCGAAGGTGTAACCAATGGGATCGCTAAAGGTATCGAACAAATTCGCCGTTACCATAGTCAAACCCCTGACTTATTAGCATTTCCTCAACTATTTCAAGCGACAGAACTATGGAATTTTTGGTATGGACTGACTTGGAATACTAACCGAAAAAACCTATTTCAATGGAAAGTGAAAACTGATGACAAAACTAACCACAACATAGAAGTAGGTGACTACGAACAAAAAATCAAAACCTTCTTCCAACACAACCGCTTTCTCGACTTCCTCAAATATTATATTGTCTTCCTAGAACGTGACGAAGGCTTAACCAAAGTCATTCTCCGTCAACACCAAACCCGCGCTGTGGAAAAAGTTCTACAACGTATCCTAGATCCTGATAGAAAACGCGGTTTAATTTGGCACACCCAAGGTAGTGGTAAAACTCTGACTATGATTACAGTCGCTGCGTTACTCCGCAATATTAGCGGTGATAATACTGTAATCATGTTAATTGATCGCAATGAGTTGGAAAATCAATTAGATAAAAATCTTCTTGCTTATGGTATCGGGAGCTATGAAGTAGCAGAAAATAAAGAAGATTTACAAAAACTGATTAGGGATGATTATCGCGGTTTAGTTGTGGCGATGATCCACAAATTCGACAAGATGAACGTAGCAAATCCCCGTTCTACAATTACCGTCCTCGTTGATGAAGCGCATCGCACCACAGGAGGAGATTTCGGTATTTATTTGATGAATGCTTTACCTAACGCGACTTTTATCGGTTTCACAGGTACACCCGTTAGTAAAGCAGTACAGGGAAAAAGCACATTTGATATTTTTGGCGGTCCTCATGACCATAACCGGACATTAGACCTCTATTCAACAGGTGACTCTGTAAGGGATGGAACAACTTTAAAGCTGAACTATAGCATAGCTAAATCAGAGTTCCTTGTACCTAAAGAGGTATTAGACCAAGAATTTTTAAAACTCAGAAATAAAGAAGGGGTTAACGATATTGAGGAATTAAATGGGATTCTAGATCGTGCGGTTAAATTAAAGGAATTCCTCAAAAGCAATGACAGAGTAGATAAAATAGCTAAGTTGATCGCTCAACATTTCCGCGAATCGGTTGAACCTATGGGTTTTAAAGCCTTTCTCGTTGGTGTAGATCGGGAAGCTTGCGTATTGTACAAACAAGCTTTAGATAAATATCTACCTAGTGAATACTCGCAAGTTGTTTATTCCCGGACTACTGCTGAGAATTTACGAGACTATAGTTTGACAGAATCACAAGAAAAGGAAGTCCGTAAGGCTTTTATCAAAAAATCTGTTGTCTCTGCTAAAGTTTCTTTACCAAATACCGTAATAGATTATATCGACTCTCGGACTGAAGATTTTTCCTACAACAACACTAGCCAAACTTTAACCATTACAGGTTACTGTTCCGATCAAGACGCGCAAAATATAGAAACCCTTTGCGGTGGTGATGTTAATGGGATTACCAAATTCCGCCAACTTTATGAAGACTATCGGAAAGCATTACCCAAGATCCTGATCATTACCGAAAAACTCCTCACCGGATTTGATGCGCCTATTCTTTATTGTATGTATCTTGATAAACCCATGCAAGATCATGTTCTTTTACAAGGTATAGCACGGGTTAATCGTCCTTATGAGGATGGAGAAGGGTTGGTTAAACCCTATGGTTTTGTGATGGATTTTATCGGGATATTTGGTGAAAATTTAGAAAAAGCACTAACTTTTGAGTCGGGAGAAATTAACGACATCATCCAAAATGTAGATGTGATCAAGCAGCTTTTTTGCTCTTTAATGGAAAATACAGTAACTCAATATTTACCCTTGACTACTGGATGGGATGATAAAGCTAAAGAACGCGCTGCTGCTCATTTCCATGATAAGGAAGTCCGGGAAAAGTTCTTTAAATTTGTCAATCAACTGCAATCTATTTATGAAATTCTTTCTCCAGACCCTTTCTTACATCCCTTTATAAACAATTACAAATCGATTATCAGATTATATAGGACTGTCCGTAACGCATACAATACTAATCCCTATCTCGATCTGGACCTGACTGCTAAAACAAAACAACTGGTAAGAGAGCAGGTAAAAATCAGCGATTTGGAAATGCCAGCAACTATCCAGCAACTTGACGCTCAAAAATTAGAGCAATTCCGCCAAACCGATACGACAGAAACCGTAAAGGTGCTCAATTTGAGTAAGGCGCTATTACAAAATGTCCAGGAACAAAGTCGGCGATCGCCCTTTTTGATTTCCATTGGTGATCGCGCCGAGAAAGTGCGTCAGCAATTTGAAAATAGCCAAATTAGCGCTACAGAAGCATTAACTAAATTAGACGAAATCGCCGATGAATGTATACGCGCAGAGCAGGAGCGCCAAAATTTGCAAGTTGATGAAAATACCTATGCTATCTACACTGTGATCAAGCCAGGAAGAGACAACCTGGGAATTTCCTCAGCCCAAATCATTAACGCAATTTATGCTGATTTCCCTGATTATCGTTGGGATGCGCGTCAAGAGATTGATTTAAGAACCGAGATTTATGTCAGTTTGTACAAAATGACAAACTCAGTTGAATCAACTATCCAAATTACCAACAACCTCTTAAAACTGGAAAGAGTCTAACTTATGCTCTCCACTCCGATACCCGAAAATGATTCCAAATGGAAGGATGAACAGGAATTCAAAGACACTATACAAGCATGGATCGGTCGCATTCAAGTGGAAGTTAAACAAATCCACTTTCGTCCCATGAAGCGTCAATGGGCTACTATCTCTACCAGAGGGGAATTAACCCTGAATCCAGAACTGTTGAATTTACCCAAAGAGTTGGGCGAGTTGGCGATCGTTCATGAATTAGTCCATTTGCTTGTTCCTAATCACAGTAAACTATTTAAATGTTTTATGTCAGCGTATTTGATTGATTGGGAGGAAAGAGAAAAGCAATTACAGCAATATTCACAGTCAAGTTACAAAAAAACAGTCTACTCCACAATTACAATAAACCGATAGATTTAATGCATTTTACCTCAGCTTAAAGAAAGAGATAAAATGTCTAATTATCAAAATAGCGCAAATTTTTATATCTTAGGGAAGATGAATATTGAATTTTTCGTCGATATCCTTGATAATAGAAGTGCGACTATTCATAATTATTTTTGCTCACACTCCCATTATTAACAATATCATAACAAGGTTCAAGCTAGATTTTCCATACCTCTGAAGAATGAGATTTTTTAAATTAAAATAGCACAAATTTATATCTTAGGGAAGATGAATATTGAATTTTTCGTCGATATCCTTGGTAATAGAAGTGCGACTATTCATAATTATTTTTGCTCACACTCCCATTATTAACAATATCATAACAAGGTTCAAGCTAGATTTTCCATACCTCTGAAGAATGAGATTTTTTTGAATTCAATTTTTTTCGCTGAAGTAATGATGAAATTGCTAATTACTAATTGCTAAACTTCTCTAAATTGTTCAGTCAATTGGCGATCGCTTATAAGTTAGTATATTTTTCTGTTAGATATCCCTGGAAGTATTCAAGCGCTTTATCTAAGCGTATCTGATTGATTGGGCGGACAAAGAAAAGCGATTACAAGAGTATTCTGCTTAAATTTAAGTAGGAAGACTAAAATAACATTAACTAAAACCAACTATGTGAAGTTATGTAAAATTGGTCAACCGCGCTTGCGTTTAGAGTTTATTGCACTAAAGTGTAACTACCAACAAATACGATAAACCGATAGATTTAATGTATGTTTACCTTAAATCTCCTATAGTTGCTTTATGATAATTACTGTGATTACGAACGTAGTTAAAACTTATGAAATACAACCAATTATCAGAAAGTGACCTGAAAGTGTCAGATATTTGTCTGGGAACGATGACTTGGGGTCAACAAAATACTCTAGAAGAAGCCCATCAACAGCTAGATTATGCGATCGCCCAAGGGATAAACTTCATTGACGCTGCGGAGATGTACCCAGTTCCTCCGCGTGAAGAGACCCAAGGAAAAACAGAAGCTTATATTGGCGAGTGGTTGAAAAGACAACAGCGAGATCAAGTGATTGTGGCGACAAAAATTGCTGGTCCAGGTCGTCCATTTACATGGTTGAGAAGTGGAAGCGTCAAAATCGACCGGGATAATATTACCCAAGCCGTTGATAGTAGTTTAGAAAGATTACAGACTGATTATATAGATTTGTACCAAATTCATTGGCCTGACCGTTATGTACCTATTTTTGGACAGACGGAATATAATCCTGATTTAGTAAGGGAAACGATTCCTATCGCTGAACAATTAGAGGTATTTGCGGAAGTAATCAAGTCTGGGAAGATTCGCTATCTGGGTTTAAGCAATGAGACTCCTTGGGGGGTAAGTGAATTTGTGCGGATTGCGGAAAAATTAGGCTTACCGAAAGTTGTTTCCATTCAAAATGCTTACAGCTTGATCAATCGCGAATTTGATACCGCTTTGGCTGAAGTGACTCACTATACAAAAGTTGGGTTATTAGCTTACAGTCCTTTGGGTTTTGGGTTCTTGACTGGAAAGTATATCGGGGGTAAATTACCACCAAATTCCCGCGTCGCTACTTTTACTGGTTTTGGACAACGCTATAATAAACCCAATGTCCAAGAAGCTGTAGAGGCTTATGTGGAACTGGCTCAAAAACACCACCTCTCACCTGCTCAACTGGCGATCGCCTTTGTGCGGAGTCGTTGGTTTGTCAGCAGTACAATCATTGGCGCTACAAGTTTGGCTCAATTAAAAGAGGATATAGATAGTGTGAATGTCCTCCTCAGTCCAGAAATTTTAGCTCAAGTGGATGCGATTCACGCTCGCTATCCTAATCCCGCACCCTAAAAAGACTCAGGCTGTATATGCAGCCTGATAATTATTAAAATTAGCTTAAATTTGCACTTAGAACTATGGAAATAATTCGTTTAGCCGTTCTTGCTGATAATTATATCTTCTTGTTACACGACCCTGAGCAAAATATCGCTGCTGTTGTTGACCCCGCAGTAGCAGGACCAGTGTTACAGAAATTAACAGAACTTAATGCTGAGTTGGTGGCAATCTTTAATACCCACCACCACGGCGATCATGTTGGTGGTAATGCAGAATTAAAGCAAAAATTTCCCAACTTAGTAGTTTATGGAGGTAGTCAAGACCGAGGAAGAATTCCAGGACAGGAGAGGTTTTTGCAAGAAGGCGATCGCGTAGAATTTGCTGGTCGAGTAGCAGATGTTTTCTTTGTTCCCGGTCATACTCGCGCTCATATTGCTTATTACTTTCCCCCGTTAGAAGCTGGTCAGCCAGGAGAGTTGTTTTGTGGGGACACTTTATTTGCTGGTGGTTGTGGTCGCCTATTTGAAGGAACCGCTGCGCAAATGGTGACATCTTTGCAGAAATTGCGGGAGTTACCAGATAATACTCGTATCTGGTGCGCTCATGAATATACTCTAAATAATTTACGCTTTGCAATGACTGTAGACACATGTAATCTGGATTTACAAAGTCGATTTGCGGAAGTCCAAGCTCTGCGTTGTCGCCTAGAAGCGACTGTTCCTTCACTATTGGGGATAGAAAAGCTAACTAATCCCTTTTTACGCTGGGATCAACCATCATTACAATTAGTAGCTCGAAGTCAGGATGCTATCCAAACTTTTGCTCAGATCAGGACAATGAAGGACAATTTTTAGAAATTTAAGGATTTTCGGGGATTGGGAGTTGCGATTTGCCTAGATATTTCGCTAAAATTTACAAGCCTTGGAATTTTTATGACAGGGAAAGTCCAAAGTTCTCAATCCAATTTTACCCCAAGTTCAAGGGGATGTTAGTAGGAAATCCGCAAAGCAATGGCGAAACGTATTCAGTTAGTTTTAAATAAAGATGTGAGTAAGCTAGGGAAATCTGGCGATTTAGTCGAAGTAGCTCCTGGCTATGCTCGTAATTACCTCATTCCTCAACAATTAGCAACTAATGCTACTCCTGGTATTCTGAAGCAAGTTGAACGACGACGGGAACAGGAGCGTCAGAGACAATTAACGCTCAAACAACAAGCAGTAGAGCAAAAGACTGCTTTAGAAAGCATTATTAGCATCAATATTGCCAAGCAAGTTGGCGAAAATGAAGCTATTTTTGGGACTGTAACTCATCAAGATGTGGCTGATGCAATTTTGGCAGCTACTGGACAAGAAATTGATAGACGCGGGATTACTATTCCTGATATTGGTCAGTTGGGTACTTACAAAGCAGAAATTAAACTGCATTCTGATATCACAGCTTTAGTCAATATTCAGGTTATTGCTAGCTAAGGGAACACTTGACACCATGTTCTCGTTCCTGGCGAGAGACGATTTTGGCTGATTTGGATTATAAGAGTATTAGGGGATATCCTCACTCCCAGTCTTAAATCGCCAAATGTAAATTGCTTATGACTGAAGAATTAAGTTTTCAAGGTAATGGTAGCGATCGCCTACCACCCCAAAACATCGAAGTAGAAGAAGCAATTTTGGGTGGTATTTTACTAGACCCAGAGGCTATTGGTCGAGTTAGCGATCGCCTCGTTCCTGAGGCGTTTTACATTAGCGCTCATAAAGACATCTATCAAGCAGCTTTGCGGCTTAATGCTCAAGGTAAACCCACTGATTTACTTGCTATTACCAGCTGGTTAACTGACCATGACTTGCTTGTTCGCGTTGGCGGAAGGAATAAATTAGTCGCTTTAGTAAATCGTACTGTCTCAGCAGTGAATATTGATGCCTTAGCAGGGTTAGTTATGGATAAATACCTGCGTAGGCTATTGATTAAAACTGGAAATGAAATTGTCCAACTCGGTTACACCACAGAAACCGAGCTACCCAAAATTTTTGACCAAGTAGAACAAAAAGTTTTTAGTGTTACCCAAGAACGACCCCAATTAGGTTTAGTCCATATTGCTGACACCCTAATTAATGCTTTTCAAGATATTGAAACTCGACATCAAGGTATTGCTTTACCTGGTGTTCCCTGCGGGTTTTATGATTTAGATGCGATGACTAGTGGCTTCCAACGCTCTGATTTGATTATTGTAGCTGGTAGACCATCAATGGGAAAATGCTTGAGCCATGATGCTGAAATCCTCTTATCAGATGGACAAATTTGCACAATCGCTGAATTATATCATCAACGTCAGGGGTCAATATTGACATTGAGCGATCGCAGTCAGTTTACTTGGACTCAACCTTCTGGTTTTGTGGATGATGGAATTAAGCCTGTTTTCGCCGTAACAACTCGCTCTGGGAGATCTATTGAAACTACAATTACTCACCCATATTTAACGATGAAAGGGTGGGAAAGATTAGAAAATTTACAAATTGGTACTCAAATTGCTGTTCCGCGTAAATTAGATGTATTTGGTAAAGAAACAATTCCTGAGTCGGAAGTTAAACTCTTAGCTTATTCAGTTAGCAATGATGGTTGCTTATTGGCAAAAAATGCTGAGAATAAACATATACCTCCTTTAGTTTTCAAATTAGAGCGGAAACAAATATCCTTATTTATCAATTCTCTCTTTGCTAGAGATGGATTAATTGTACCATTTAATAGTAGTCAATTGAATCAATTAAGATTAAGTTATATAACATTCAGCCCGAAAATTGCTAGACAAGTCCAGCATTTATTATTAAGATTTGGTGTTATTTCTAATTTAGAAAAAAGCACTTTAACCTGTTATCTAAATATAACTGAACCAGAATCTCTAAAAACCTTCATTTCCGAAATTGGGATATTTGGGAAAGAATCGATATTAGCAGAATTGATGGCGACGTTAGTAGTAGAAAAATCTCAGAAGTTTCTAGAAGGTGACATCTTTTGGGATGAAATTGTCGCTATTGAGTCGGTAGGAGATAAACAAGTCTATGATTTAACTATTCCAGAAACTCATAATTTCCTTGCTAATGATATTTGTGTTCATAACACAGCTTTTTGTTTAAACTTAGCTCATAATATTGCTTCTGGTTATAAATTACCTGTTGCTGTTTTTAGCTTGGAAATGTCTAAAGAGCAACTTGTCCAAAGGCTGTTAGCTAGTGAAGCGTTAATCGAAACTGGTTATTTGCGTAGTGGACGGATTAGCCAAAACCAATGGGAACCCTTAAGTCGTGCTGTTGGTATCCTCTCTGATATACCGATTTTTCTAGATGATACAGCAAATATTACAGTTACCCAAATGCGGAGTCAAGTTCGCAGATTACAAGCGGAACAGGGTACCAATCTGGGTTTAGTGATTATAGATTATTTACAATTAATGGAAGGTGGTGGTGATAATCGTGTACAAGAGTTATCTAAAATTACTCGTTCTCTCAAGGGTTTAGCGAGAGAGTTATCTGTACCCATTATTGCTTTATCTCAATTAAGTAGAGGTGTGGAAGCAAGGACGAATAAACGTCCTATGCTCTCAGATTTAAGAGAATCCGGCTCGATCGAACAAGATGCGGATTTAGTGATTATGCTGTATAGAGATGAGTATTATAATTCCGATAGTCCAGATCGCGGACTTGCTGAAGTGATAGTCTCAAAACATCGCAATGGACCAACTGGTACAATTAAACTTTTATTTGACCCGCAATTTACAAAATTCAAAAACTTAGCTCGACAAGGTAATTATTAAGGAATTAACCAACTCCACAAATTGAACAAATCCGTTTGTTCAATTTGTGGATAAAACAAGGTTTTATGTTACTCGATCCCTAATAATTCCACATCAAAATGGAGCGTTGCGTTGGGTGGAATTACTCCACCAGCTCCACCAGCTCCATACCCTAAATCTGGAGGGATGGTTAGTTTACGCTCACCACCTACTTTCATTGTGATTACTCCTTCGTCCCAACCCTTAATTACTTCTCCTTTACCAATGTTAAATTTAAAAGGCTGTCCGCGATCGCGGGAACTATCAAATTTAGTCCCATCATCCAGAGTACCAGTATAATGAACTACAACTTTTTGTCCAGATTTAGGAGTTGCACCATCCCCTACTTTGACATCTTCATACTTTAATCCAGAGGGAGTAGTAACAACGTTTGTATTTGACATAGTTTTGTTCGCTATGAGGTTTTTGTTTTCTGTAATTACAGTAGTAGAAACTGGTGATGTTGGGGTGACTTTAGCCGTAACTATAGTATTTTTGTTACCTCCAAGTTGTGCAACAATCAACACAACCACACATACGAGCATCAATACTACACTAAGTAAAATTCCTTTCAAAATTAGCTCTCTCCAAATAGATAACCTGAGATTATATTAACAAGAGGACGATCGCAAATTTAAATTAGCATCCGACTATCAACGCCAAAGCTTATTTTCCAAATCCCGGACTTGTCGCTCTAATCGGTCAATCCTCCCCCGCAATTCATCTATTTCGGACTGACGTGGTACTCCCAAATCCTGCATCATATTCCGAACTTGTCGTTGCATTTGTCCTTCCCAATTGTCTTGTTCCGACTTGAGCTGCTGGACAATATCATCCATCACTACTTTAGCTTGTTCAGGATTAAGCTTACCATCTTTAACTAATTCATCGCTGATTTGCTTGAGTTTGTCCGCTACTAAAGAAGTCGTCCCCAGACCGACAATCATTAATTGTTGTAACCAGTTGCTACTATCCATACATCTACCTATTACTTTCTATTACTTTTATCTTTCTTTGCAAATCTACATTTCTATTCTGTCAAATTTAACCAGAATTTAGAGTCGGGAACAGATTCATAACTCCCCTACTTCTTAGCTATGAAATAATACTGTTAATAAGGGTAATAATACTAGCAAAAAGATATGCCAAGAGAAACCTGGTATTTCACTAAAACAGTCTACTGGTGCTAATAAAGCCTCTATTCTTTGCTCCAAGCGGTGTTTGCGACATGGTTCGGGGATGCTAATACTAGTCCCTAAAGCCGCACAGCAAATTTCTGAAGCTACAGGATTGCTACTTACTACCAACAGTAATGATTCAGCTAATATCAAAGGATCTACTTGAGCAGCTGCATAACTATCAGCTCTAATTTCTCGCAACATTAATAAATCTTGCCAGAGAAATTCCGTATTTGGTAGCCAAATTGTACAGGAACGCACCCAACCCAACCAGAAAAACCAGAATGTGTCTCTATAATGGTAATGTCCTTGCTCATGCGCTAGAACACTTTCTAAATGTATTGGTGAGAGAGTTTGGAGTAATCCTTGACTAACTACTAATTCAGGTCGCCAAAACCCAACTTGACCCGCAAATAGCGCTGCTGTTTCCAGTAGTCGAACTTGCTTACCCGTTAAATCTATTTGTGGACATTGATGGACTGATTGAATAGATAAACATCCCTCAAGGGCCAGTTTCACACATAAGATGCTAAAAAATGTCAGGGAAACTAACGCTAATATGTAGCTAATTGAATCAGTATATAACCCACCCATTGTCCCTTGAGTTCCCATAAATAGGACAGCGATCGCCGTTGAGAAAATCAGTGCTGGGGGAAACAAAAATAAAAATAAACTGCGTCGCCAAGCTAAATGCCAATTACCTGGCCAATTATCTGGAGATGCAATTCTAGAACATCTTAACCAGCAAGCAATGATTAAACTTATGAGCATGATTAACAGATGCATTATTCTTCTCCTCTTTGGTGACGCGCAGCTTGAATTTTTTTGGCGATCGCGGCTATTTGCTCACTGGCTGCTTCGTCCAAACTATCAGCAAAGGCTGCGACAACATCGGGATTACCCACTGCTAAAAATCGCTTTAACTGTTCATGGGCTTTAATTATTTCCGCTTGTTGCTTTGTCAGTAAGGGACGCCAATAAAACGCCCGTTCTTTTTTATCACAAGCCAGCCAACCTTTTTCTGTCAGGCGACGCAGCACAGTGGTAACAGAAGTATAGGCTAATTCCCGATTGGGGTCAGATAAAATGCGGTTATGAACATCCTTGACGGTTGCTGAACCGATTTCCCAAACAATATTCAGAATTTCTGCTTCTAGAGGACCTACAGACATTTGTTTTGGTTGATAATCGGGTAAAGGTGCCATATTTAAGTAGTAATTTTTTTTTGATTTTGATGTTCTCTATGTTTAAGATTACAAGAAACATGTAGATGGTCTGGACATCAACTAGGTAAAATATTACAGCAGATTAATATTAAATTAGGTCAATCTCCTACGTGAAGATATTTGTATATCATACTCCAGAATTAACTCCCACTGATGCAGTACCAGCATGTGCGATCGCTGTTGATGTTCTGCGAGCGACTAGCACTATAGCTACAGTTTTAGCTGCTGGAGGCGAAGCAGTCCAAGCTTTTAGCGATTTAGACCAACTTTTAGCGGTTAGTGAAAAATGGCTCCCAGAAAAGCGATTACGGGCTGGAGAGCGTGGGGGTGCTAAAGTCGCCGACTTTGATTTAGGTAACTCTCCTTTAGATTGTACAAAGGAATTAGTTGGGGGACGACGTTTATTTATTAGTACTACAAATGGAACTCGTGCTTTAGCTCGAATAGAAAACTCTCCCATTGTACTCACAGCAGCTCTGATTAATCGAGCTGCTGTAGTTGAATTTCTCTTAGAAAAACAACCAAGCACGGTCTGGATAGTTGGTTCTGGTTGGGAAGGAAGTTTTTCCTTGGAAGATACTGTTTGCGCGGGGGCGATCGTCAACAGGATGGCGCTTTTAACCAATTTATCAGCTACCGAATTAGCTGGTAATGATGAAACAATTGCGGCGATCGCCCTTTACTCTCAATGGGAGAATAACCTTTTAGGACTGCTGCAGCAAGCCAGTCATGGTCAGAGACTCTTACGGTTAGGGTGTTACCATGACCTGGAATATTGTTCCCAATTAGATATTTTACCTGTTTTACCCATACAAACAGAACTAGGAGTGTTAAAACTAGCTAAAACCTAACCAACGGGAAAAATTTTCTTTCTGACTAGGCGAAGGTTGATCGATAGGTTTAAGGTAATATGCGATCGCCACATGAGGAGCCAAGGTTACAGAGTAAGTGTACAGTTCATCTTGGTGAAAAACTGTAACTTCAATTACGTCACCTGGCTGATAATCTTTGAGACGTTCATGTAACTGGTTTGCGCCTAGTTTTAGATAGTTGATCGCCAATAGTTCATCACCCACATCTATACCAGAGGTTTGTGCTGGTGAACCAACTTCGACAAATTTGACTATTTCCCTACCATTTTCATTATTTGTCTTCAGTCCAAAAAAGGGTTTTTCGTCCTTTTCAGCGACTAATTCCAATCCAAAAGGGGTTAAATATTGGTTAAAGGGTAAGTCCTCAAGACCATCAATGTAGAGTTGGAAGAAGTCTGATAAATCTATTTGGGCTACTGACTCAATCACAGCTTTTAACTGTTCCGAAGTGTAGCCGATTTCTGCTTTTCCGAATTGCTCCCACATTTTTCGCATCACGTCATCCAGCGATCGCTGAGGATGACGGGAACGAATTAGCAAATCTAGCAATAAGGAAACCATTTCTCCCTTGATGTAGTAGGAAATTTGGCTGTTATTACTATTAGCATCTGGACGATACAGCTTAATCCAAGTATCAAAGCTAGACTCAGACAGAGATTGAACTTTTCTTCCTGGTGTTGTTTGATAGCGAGTAATTTCCTTACTCAAATGGTTTAAGAATGATTTAGCATCATAAATACCTGCTCGTAAGGGAATTAGTAAGTCATAGTAACTTGTTGTTCCTTCACAAAACCATAAAGACAGAATGTAATTTTCTTGATCATAGTCAAAAACCTCTATTGCTTGAGGGCGAATCCGCTTGACATTCCATAAATGAAAGAATTCATGGGCGACTAGCTGGATAAAGCGCTCATATTTATCCTGAGCGCGAAAGCCAAACCTATGGTAAATCAAGGAGCAAGAATTTTTATGCTCTAAGCCACCATAAGTCTGATGGGATAAATGTAGGAGAAATACATAGCGATCATAAGGTAGTTCACCAAATATCTCTGCTTCGACAGCGATAATTTTTTGGAAATCTAGAATTAGCTGTTTGGGGTGAAAATTTCCTTTTCCCCAAATAGCCAATTCATGAGATTTACCAAGTGTTTTAAATTCATATAACTGGTGAGAACCAATTTCAAATGGACTGTCCACCAAAGTATCAAAATCAGCAGCCAAAAAAGTCTTACTTCCGCTAACCCCTAACCCCTCCACCTCTGGAAGCGCAGTTGTCACCTGCCATTCTGGATCTGGTGGTGTAATGGTTACATAAATTGGTAACTTAGCCAGTTCAGGTATCCTAAAAAACAACGCTGTACCGTTAAAATAGCCATGAGTAGTATCTAGGTGGTTTGTCCGCACTGAAAGTTCCGCAGCGAAAATTCGGTAATGTACAACTATTTCCGCAAAACTATCCTTTTCTACTTGCCAATGATTTTTACTCAGCTTGCGCCAAGGTAATGCTACTGTTCCTGAAAAAGCAGCAAAATCTTGTAAATTTTTGGCGTATTCCCGGATTAAGTAGGAGCCAGGAGTCCAAACTGGCATTTTCAAATCCAGAATTGATGATGGATAGTCCACTAAGTGTAAAGTGACTGCAAACAGATGGGTTTCTGGTTGTGACATCAATACTGAATAATGAACTTGCATAAAGGTACCCTTGGTTAAATTTTGCTAGCTAACTGTACCAGTTGTTTAAAATTAGTGAGATAAATGCTGTTTTTAGTACTATCAATTTTTATCCATTTTTTTTCATGTAGTTTATCCATGATTTTACTGGTTTCTTCCAAACTAATTTCCGTCACCTCCGATAAATCTTTGTAGGGAATATTGAAAATTTCTCTACCTTGAGGTGAGTCTTTCCCGTAGTTATCCACTAAATTAACTAGGGTATAGGCAAGTTTCACAGCTGGTGGTGCGGATCGCATTTGTAACCGGAGGTTTACTTGTCGTAATCGGCGTACCATCAGTTGCAACATCCGATGGTGTAATTGTGGGTCTTTAAATAAAATTTGGATGAAACGTTCTCTGGAAACACTCAGTAACTTAACGCCTGATAGCGCAATTACATCGGTTGACCGGGGAGATTCGTCCAACACTGCCATTTCTCCAAAAAAATCTCCTTGACCTAAAATGGCGATCGCTACAGAATTATCACCCACAGTCCGGCGGACTTTCACCCAACCAGAAATGACAAAATAGACAGCATTACCCCAAGCGTCTTCCATCAGCACAGCTCTTCCAGAAGGGTATTCATGCTCAATAGACACATTGAGTAGCCATTCTAGAGTTTGGGGACTGGCTGTACTCAATAAGGGAAAAATATCGCTAAAAACCTCAGTATGCATGGAATATCTACAAGATTTATTTTAATTATAAGTTTTTTTGGGTACTTAACACCTAATCAATTGAGTATTTATTTTTACCATTATTCAACATAATTAAGAGAATGCTAGCTATTCTCTGGGGGCAAATTTTGGTCTGTGAGGATTTTGATTTCTCGGTCTACACGTTCCATTAGTTGGCTTAAGTTATTGATAGCTTTTAATTGCTGCATGTTAGGGTCAGAATCCAGCAGGAGTCGATCTTGTAGTTCCCGCAACATCCGGGCTAACTGTTGAATTGTTTCTATAGTATTACGACTCAAATGGGTTAGCTTCTGTTGTTGATAGAACTTTAACGCTGCTCCCCGTAAAACTTGTAAAGTAGCTTCTTGTCCATAAGTTCCTGGCATCACTCTTAATCGTAACAACAAGCGTTTTTGCTGGTACAAAAATTCTTTTTCTCTTTGCTGTACCTCCGTAGCATTAGTATTAGGTAGGGCAGTTATCTGTTTTAATTCATTTAGCACTCCTTGAAAAATAGAGAGAGGCAATTTATCTAACACAGATTGCAAAACACCATTGTCACTCCAAAGTATCCTACCTTGGTCAGACTGTCTTTCTAAATAAAGTCGGCCAATTCCCCCCGCTAAAATTCTTCCCAGTAATTCCTCCAGTAATCTTTTTGCTGGTAGCGTTGCTAGCACATCAACAGGACTAAAAACTTTGGGAATTTCTACCATGGAAGCAATATCTGCTTCAGAAGATATTTTCAGGGGAATCAAACAGTTAGGATTGCTTAATGTCCCATCTGTTTCTGGAATAGGGAGTAAATTTTCCGCTTGTTCAATAAGTTGTCTAGAACCTACCTCTCTAATTTCTCTAATTTCTGATGGTACGTGAATAAATGTTGTTTGATTATGGGATTTAGTATTTTCTACTACCTCGGTATTGGCTAGACTTTGACTGATCACAGGGGCAGCTTTTTTGGAGAAAAGCCTTTCTAGTGGGGGATATTTCTTCAGGTTAAAGGGAATTGTGTTTTTATAATTGAGATAGGCTGACATAGTAGCGCGATGAGACTCATCCGTGATTTGCTGAACCACCATGTACAAATTCATGTAAGACAAAATTGGCCCGACATAATTTAGCGCATCCCCATCATCAGGATGAACCATACCAACCAGGATATTATTTTCTTCTATATTTAGAGGCACTATCTGATGGTGTAAGCACACTTCAAAAGATAAGAGGCTATCCATAATCAGAAAAACTTGCTCATGATCGGTTCCTGGCGGCAAATGAGTCTGCAAACTGGTGAACATTTGCTGCCTAGTTGTTGCAGTATCAATTTGGTTACCCTCTGAAGACAACATAGGTTTGTTTTTTTGATATTTCGTTTGATTACTATTTTGCCTAAATTGGTTAGTGAGTAACAAGTAAAGATACTTTGCTATAGTGACTAAGTTCAATAAAGTCCCCAATATTTAGGTTCAATCTTGGGTTCTTAAATTTTGAGCAGCTAAATAGATTTTAGTCCATTCGCCCATGACTTGATGAGTTTTCAGGTCTAACTTTTGAGAAATTGTTTCTATGGAGTTACCTGCCTTTTGCATATCTAGTATTTGCCCAGCTATGGGAGTTAACTGTTCAGTCAGTTTTTGCCATTTTCGTTGTGTTAAACCGAAATTGTGTTCTTTGAGGGAAATCGATAACCAATTATCTACTAGTTCTTGCTTGCCTTTAATAGCAAAAACACGTACAGCATGGTAGCTAATTTTTTCTCTTAAACGATATACCTCTTTAATCGGCCTTTGCAATTTTTTGGCAATTTCCTCCTGAGATTTACCCTGGAGATACAATTCTAGCCAATCTACCGCCTGTTGCCCTAAATTTTGCAACAAGTATTCTTCAAATTCCAACTTCACAGCTTGACGTAGTAGTTGCTGCTCTTCTAAATACTGGGCTTCTTGATACTGGCTAATTGCCTGACTATCTACTAAGTTGATGCGATTGTCATTATCTTCTGTGAGCACTTCATCAGACACTAATCTAATCAAATCGCTCGCAGGTACTTGAGTTAAACCACCACGTTGCGTGCGGCGGAGATAATTCACAAAACGATAAACTAATAGGGGCTGATTGCGGACTGGTCTTAAGCAGTATTCTTCCAAACTGGCAAACAAAAGAGTGTCCCGCAACCTATTATCGGTTGTTATTTTGGCTATACCCGCCATTTGCTGCTGCATATATGAATCACTTTGGAGTAATTCCTGGAGTACTTCTTGTAATACATCCATAACACTCCGTTGTCGATCGCGGCTCAACGAAATCCAAGTTTGGATCTTATTCCTGAGAATAACTACGCTCCCCAAACGATTGATCAGATGACGATAAGCCCGTTCTCGTCCTGTACCTAAATATCGCTGGTGTAAAATTCGCCAACGATATTCCATAGCTTGTTTAGTAATCTCTAGTTCTCTAGAGTTGAGTAGATCGAACCGATCTAAGTCTAATCCCAAAAGCCAGAGAATAATGCTTTCTCTTGTAACCTCGCTTAGTTCTGGACATTCAGTAGCAAGTCGCTTTTGCCAATACTGCGTCAGATTTGCCCTATGTTTTGTCATAGCGAGATTGCGCTCCTCGAAACTCTGTTTTAAAGTTTGCATCACAACCCCCTTACCGACTTCTACCAATTTTGGATTTGCCATTTGGAACCTTCCATGCGCAGTGGAATCACTATCAGGACTCCGCTAATCTGAAATAGGGCGAATAGCTGTTCATCCCTAGACTGACTAAATTGCGATCGCGCTCTCAAATAGTGCTGAGTACCCAACGAGAGATTTAGCTTAACTTTGGGGTAATTGAATGGCTGATTCCACCATCTTCTGACGCTTTGATCACCGAGGTGAAGATGATTTATTACTATATCAGACGTCAGTTGATTTGTATAAGTTTCACTATTTTAAGTTATAGAGCTTTATACATTTGTTAATTTTAATACTACTCAGTATTCCCGGTGATAGCTGGCATCTCTCACAAAAATACTACTACAACTAGGCAGTATGTATACAGTGATCTATATCACAGTTTCATGTGTTATTCTCTCCTTTTGCTACAGTAATAAAACTGCATCTATAAAATTATTTTAGACACAGTAAGAGTTTTAATTGGAAAAGCGCATGACTCCGCTCGATACTCTATCGCCCATTACCCGATCTAACAATGGGATTTTCTACAGAATCACGGTATTGTTGAACTTCTTCTGTATAAGCAATCGGGAGTACGGCTTCAACATTTTCGTGGGGACGAGGAATAATTACCCAAGATTCTAAAGTACCGCCATAGACATTTGATGCAGCTTCAACCCCAGCAGCCATAGCGGCTTTAACTTCAGACACATCCCCACGGATATTGATTGTAAAGCGAGCACTACCTACTCTGATGTAGCCAACAAGGGTGACTCGTCCAGCTTTCACCATGGCATCTGCTGCTGCTAATACAGCAGGAAAACCTTTAGTTTCTAACGATCCAACAGCCTGGAGTGACATTAATTAGTCTCCTATGATGAATATAAAAAGTTCTATGAGTGTTACAGCTTAGAAAATCCGAAAAGGTTCAGATTTTTGGGTGAAGTGGATGGGGAGAATTGTTTCCACATTTTCTGGAGGATTAGGAACTATATAATGGGTGATTACTTCACCACCATAAACTTCCTTTTCACAGTCAATTCCGGCGCTAACGGCTGTTTTCACCTCAGCTACATGTCCCCGGACAGCAACTATAAATCGGCCGCTTTCTGCTATACCATAATACACAATGGTGACAGCAGCAGATTTGACCATAGCATCTGCTGCTGCTAGTACACAGGGAAATCCTAAAGTTTCAATGACACCAACAGCCATTGGCATGGCTCTACTCTCCTGATTCAGGCACAAGTGATATTAATTGTACGAGGGTTTGGTACTCTTTTTGAGATTTTTTCTGGTAAATTAAGCCTATGTTTGCAAATTTTCTTCCCAGTCTAGTTGAGCAATTATCAGAGCCGTCTTCCATTGCTCTGGTTCAGAGTATCCAAGTTCGAGCGATCGCCACTCCCCTAGCTGATGAATCAATCAATACTGCCTATGTCAATCAAGGTGCTGGTGGTACACCCATTTTATTGCTGCATGGTTTTGACAGTTCCGTTTTGGAATTCCGCCAGCTCATCCCTTTGTTAAAAGCAGAAAATGAAATTTGGGCTGTGGATATGTTGGGGTTTGGCTTTACAAATAGGCTTTCTGGGATCACTTACAATTCCACAGCCATCCAAACACACCTCTATTATTTCTGGAAAACCATGATTCAGCAACCTATAATTTTGGTAGGTGCGAGCATGGGAGGCGCAGCAGCGATTGATTTCACTTTGACTTTCCCAGAGATAGTCCAAAAACTGGTTTTAATCAACAGCGCCGGTTTAAAACCAATTTCACCTGTGAGTAAATTGTTCTTTCCTCTTTTGGACAATTTAGCAGCTGAATTTTTACGCAATCCCCAAGTACGTCAGCAGGTTGCTCGTTCTGCCTATAAAGACCCGAAGTTTGTATCTGAAGATGCTTTGATTTGCGGGTCTTTACATTTACAAATGCCCAATTGGCACTCATCTGTGATCTCTTTCACTAAAAGTGGCGGTTACAAAGCTTTTCGCAGGGAACAACTGGCACAAATTAAACAATCAACTATGATTTTATGGGGGGACAGCGATCGCATTTTAGGGACTAAAGATGCGGAAAAATTTGCCAAATTAATTCCTCAAAGTCAATTGTTCTGGATTCAAGATTGCGGTCACATACCACATCGCGAAAAATCACAAATAGTTGCTCAACAAATCTTAACTTTCGGTAATAAACTTTAAGTTTATTCCCTATATTCTTAATCATATAACCATGTATTAGCAGCAAAGTCATCACTTACCTTTGGTTTGTCTGTGAGCTTTTCAGATAATAAATGTGATTTTTTATAGTTGTTTAGCTTAGATCCATCTTTGGCTTGTTTTAATCCTTTATTTTCTTCTATTAATTGGGAGTTGGATTGAGCTAACTGTAAGATCATCTGTTTCGCTTCCTCCAATTCTTGTTGTGATCGCTCACTTGATGCTTTTTGGAGAGACAGCGCTGTTTGTAAATCCCTAACTTGATTCAGAAGAGTAACTTCCTTTGGTTCTTCTGCGGTGGTAATTTCCTGTCTATTAACCTGATCGAGAGACTCAACTTGAGCAGATGCCAAGTTGCGAGCTTCTTCTTGTAATAAATCAGCAAGATGTTTTGTAGTCATTTTTTCCCTGTATACTCCGCAATTTAACTCTAAGTTAATATTACTGTATAGTCTTTATTGTAAATTTCGTGATTTCTGTACTGCAATAATTCGTAATTCAAAAAAAACTCATTCTTGAGGAGTATTGAAAATTTTCCTTAATCCCGGTTATGATACTCTTAATAATGGAAGTGTGAGCAAAAATAATTTATGTATAGGCGCACTTCTATTATCTAGAATGCCAAAGAAAAATTCATGTTTCATCCTCCCTGCGACATACATTTCAATTTTTTTCAATAACTTTGAGGAAATATAGCTAACTGAGTCTCTGGGTCAAAAAAGTGGAGTTTCTCTGGTATTAAAGATAACCATATCTGCTCACCTAAACGCACTATTTTATCTGGGGGAATTCGCACTTGTAATGATTGAGTTTTCGCATCTGGCGCATCTAGGTTACTAGTTTTAACACTTAAGAAAATATCATTTCCCAAGTTTTCTACTAACTCTATTTGCACAGGTAAGTTTTTGGTAGCCGGTACGCTTAGACTAAAATGCTCTGGACGAATACCTAAAATTAAAGTTTGTCCATCGTATTGCTGCAAAGCGCTTGCCCATACTTCAGGCAAGGTAAAGCGAAAATGAGTATGGTTAACCAATAAGGGAGCATGAAATTCTATCGGAATAAAGTTCATTGGCGGAGAACCAATGAATTGAGCGACAAAGCAGTTGGCTGGATGATTATATAATTCCAAAGGCGCAGCAACTTGCTGTATCATACCTGCGGACATAATGGCAATGCGATCGCCCATGGTCATAGCTTCTGTTTGGTCATGGGTAACATAAATAGTTGTAGTTCCCAATTGACGCTGTAGTTTGACAATTTGCGACCGAGTTTCGGCTCTCAGTTTGGCGTCTAAGTTAGATAAAGGCTCATCCATTAAAAAGACTTGGGGATTGCGAGCGATCGCCCTACCTAATGCTACCCGTTGTCTCTGTCCACCAGATAATTGCTTGGGTTTGCGACTTAACAAAGATTCTATTTGCAGTAATTGAGCTACATCTTTTACTCGTCGGTCCACTGCTTGTTCTTTGGCGGAAATATAACGGAGTGCTGGTGGTAGTTGTCTGGTCAAACCAACTAAAATATTTTCTCTCCAAGTTGTTTGATCTTCTTTTGAGTCTTCTTTGAGGGTTTTTTGCGAGCTAAATCGCCGCCGTAAACCAAAAGCAATATTGTCATAGACAGTCATATGAGGGTAGAGAGCATAATTCTGAAACACCATAGCGATGTCCCGTTCTTTGGGTGGTAATTCATTGATCAGCCGATTATCTACCCAAATATTCCCCCCAGTCATCACTTCCAATCCAGCAATTAACCGTAATAATGTGCTTTTACCGCAACCAGATGGGCCTACAAGCACAATGAATTCACCGTCGGCGATCGTTAAATTAATCCGACGTAAAATATTGATCTGATCTTGACGTTCTAGCGTGGAACCATCTAGGTCATTCTGGGGGAATTTATTCTGTACGACCAACTTTTCCCCTTTACGCGGAGGAAAACTTTTATAAACGTTCTCTAAAACAACTTGCGCCACGAGTAAATTATTTAATCAGGGAACGGGGAACGGGGAACGGGGAACAGAGTGGAAAGTCCTGAAGCTTCCTGCTTGGTGATATAGACAGTGCAAGACTTGACCTTTTATCTGAATTGAAAATTAAACTAACATTGATCCTATACCTTCTGTGGAGATATTGCGATTATGTCTCGTATTTCCGTGCATATGCAAAATTGACTCAAATTAATCTCTGTTCCCTGTTCCCTGTTCCCTGTTCCCTGTTCCCTATAATCTATATATATTATCAAGAAGATTTTTCGATCAGGAGGACTAATTGAACAGTTGTATTTTGATGGCAGAAATTTATGATAATCCCCAGCTGCGCCACACACCCGATGGTCTGGAAGTTACGGAGATGATTGTCCATGTTCCTGGAATACGACCAGATGATCCGTCGCACCCTCTGAAAGTTGTTGGCTGGGGAAATTTGGCTAAAGAAATTCATCAAACTTATCATCAAGGCGATCGCGTAATTATCGAAGGACGTTTAGGGATGAATACAATTGATCGTCCAGAGGGTTTCAAGGAAAAGCGGGCTGAACTAACGGTTCAGCGGATTCATACTCTAGCTCAAGACTTCAACAACACTAAATCCCCAATAGATACATTTGGATCAGAGTCGGCTGTAACTCAAACAGCTGACGAAATCTCAGAAGCTCTGGTTAGTAGTAGCCTTAGCGATCTACCAAAAGTAACAAACCCTCAACCGACATATCAACCTCCATACCAACCTAAAGATGAAATAGATCCAGATGATATCCCATTTTAAGAATCAAAGTAGAGGGAGCTCCGCCGGAGGCGGATTTTCCCCCATTCCCTCTGCTCTTTTCTCCCTCATTCTCCACTGACATCACCCCATTCCCGGATGGCTGGAAATACAGAAGTGAAATCGCGGTCTGGATCGGATGCTTTGAGCGCTGATTGTAAAATTTGTCTCACACCTTCAATCCCGTTGAGATTTAGTCCCAAAGATTTAGCTTCGGATATAAATAGGTCTGTTTCTTTGATCAATTGCTTGGTGGGTAAATTAGCATTTGCATAATTCCCATTCAACATCCGTGGGAGACTTTGATCAAAAGTGGGCGCATAAAGCTGACTGTTCCGCAAAACCCGCATGAACAATTCCACATCTATTTCCTGCAATTGTACAAATGCCAAACTGAGAGCGAAACTAGTTGTAAGAGATGCTATCAGTTGGTTTAATGCTAGTGTCAACGCTGAAGCCGCTCCCACAGATCCGATCAGTAAAGGGTCTGGTCCAAAATTTTGCAATAGCTGTAAATGACGTTGATACTGTTCGAGTTGAGCGCCTACCATGACAATTAATTTGCCATTTTCTGCTTCTGGAATACTACCAAGTACAGGCGCTTCTATATATTCCCCTCCCGCTGCAACTACTGCATCTCTAATTTCTTGACTTTCTAGAGGTGGAATTGTACCCATCTGGATTACACTGCGCCCTGACAAAGTATGCCAAGAAGTATCCGTTAGTAAGCTTTGATAAATAGCTGCGCTACTAGATAGCATCAGGACTATACGATCAGCAGCGCAGATTGCTTGACGTGGTTGTGTAGCAATTTCTGCGCCAGCTGCTTGTAGTGGTGCTGTTTTTTCTGGGGTGCGGTTGTAGACAATTAGCGGTATATTTGCTTTTAATAGTCTTTGGGCCATTGGTAGTCCCATCAATCCAGTTCCCAGAAATGCAACCTTCATGTTTCAAGTTCCTTTGGAAAAGCTTAGTATAGTCATCAGCCGCCTGCGGCAAAAGTCACCATAATCACAACTGAAAGTAGAATCCCCGGTGCTAGTAGAGTTGCGAGTAAAATTAGTTCGTGTGTAGTCATAATTTTTAGGCAAATTTAGTCGCGAGTTTAAGGTAATCACTGCTATGTTAATCGATAAATAACCAGAGATTGACTTATACTGACTCGCGACTCACGACTCCCCAGGTATATCTAATCCCTTGAGCTTTTGGAGTGATTCTGCTGGATCTAGTCCTTTACTTTGAACAAGAATACCAAAGTTACCTAGTCCTGTCGGGTTAATTAACTGGTGTAATGCATCCCGGCGCTGGAGTAATTCTGAAACTGGTTGTTCCTGTTGGGAGAGAGCAACTAGGCGATCGCCCAATCCCAAAGCCATCAAGAACAACCCCTGTTGTATCCAACCAACTGGATGGAGACCACATTGCTGACCATATTGCTCTAGCGCTGTAAAATCCACATGGGCTGTAATATCTTGTCGCCCAACATGAATATAGGGATTGTTATGATAACGGTGGTGATAGTAGCATTGGAGAGTTCCTAGCGATCGCTGGGGGTGATAGTAACGCAAAGCAGGGTAGCCATAATCAATTGTTAACACATAACCCCGACGCAAGCAGTCAGCTACTATACTCAATAAAGATAAAGCAGCTAAATGAATTTCACTCCGATAACCATCTGGATAAAGATTTTTGTCTAAATCAATTTTCACCAATTGAAAATATTCAGCTAACTGGGGGGTAGAAAGCTCTCCTATGACTTCAATAAATCTGGGGGGGTGTTCCAGAAGTGCTTCTACTGGAGTTGTCACATAAATTTCTTGTAATTCCCCTGCTGCTAAACTAAACAAGTGTACAGGTAATGCATCGAATAATTCATTAGAAAAAAAGCACCCAGTAATAGAATTAACTCCTATTTCCTCTAGGTCGGACCAACGGACAGCAAAACCTTGTAACCGCCGTTGTTGTTCAGTTCGTAAACTCAGCGATTTTTCTACAATCACATAATCTAGCGCCACAAAAAAATCTGGGTAACGTAATTGGAGATAATTAAGAATATGAGTAGCCAGTATCCCCTGTCCTGCTCCCATTTCTACCAAGGAAAAGGGGTGCGGTCGCCCTAAAATTTCCCACATTTGCCAGAATTGTTCCGCTAACAACTCTCCAAAGTCATTTCCTAGATGGGCGTTCGTAAAAAAATCGCCACCCCTAAATCCTATTTTGACTGCATTGCTAAAATAGTAGCCGTGTATTGGGTGATATAATACCAAGTCCATGTACTCAGCAAAAGTAATTCGCCGTTTTGGACTTGCTGTAATTTGCTCCACTATCACCTGACAGAGAGAGGGATTAAAATCCATTTAACTTTTTAACTTTTTTTAATATTCTTTTAACTTTCTAGGATAGTTGTGTCTGTTGCTAGAGTTCTTGCTCCCACTAACATCAATTCCATATCCGCAGGTAGCCAATTACGGGGTGCTTGACAATGATGAGCTATCAGCAATCCCCAGAGACCCCTGGGAATTAAAATTGGTACTACTAGATTAGCACGTACCTTGAGACCACGGAGGAAATCCCGGTGACAATCCTCTATGGGTTCAACTTCAATATCATTAATTGCTCTAGTACGTCCTGCTAGATACATAGCAGCGTATTCAGCCGTAAAACTGTTATCTATCCCAGTTTTCCCCAGAATCGAGAGTTCGTCACTACTTAAAGACTCAAATGTTACTTGTCCTAGCCATTCTTCATAAAAGTAGTACAGAATAACCCTGTCAACCTGCAGGGATTGGCGAAGTTTACTAGTTGTTTTCCTAATTAATGCATCTTTTTGCATCTTGATCGCTAGGCGAATGCATAAGCTTTGCAAACCCTGATCAATGTGACCTTTACTGGTGTTTTCTAGTTCAGATTGAGGATGAATTTGCATTGCTTTCAACTGAATTACATTAAGTAAATATTTACAATATCGATTATGTAACTAATTGTATCACAGAGATTAAATTTAAGGATTTGTACATAAATTTGGGGTAGGTATCACCCACCCCCAGGAACACTTATCTATTGTACTATCTATCTACAGACCCCATGATCACGTCTACACTACCGAGAATCACCACAATATCTGCTAGCTTCATTCCTCGGAGTAAAGAGGGCAGAATCTGCAGATTATTGAAGTCTGCTGGACGGATTTTCCACCGCCAAGGAAATACATTATCATTCCCAATCAAATAAATACCTAGTTCACCTTTACCACTTTCTACGCGAGAGTAGATTTCACCTTGGGGAATTTTGAAAGAAGGGGAAACTTTTTTGCCGATAAACTGGTAATCAAAACCATCCCACTCTGATTTTTTGCCAGCAGTTAAGCGTTTAGCTTCTAGATTTTCGTAAGGTCCACCAGGTAAACCCTGAATAGCCTGACGAATGATCTTCACAGATTCCCGCATTTCCCGCATACGCACTCTATAACGAGCTAGACAATCACCCACTGTTTCCCACTGTACTTCCCAGTCAAAATCGTCGTAGCATTCGTAGTGGTCAACTTTACGTAAATCCCATTTCACGCCAGAAGCGCGTAACATGGGACCAGAAAGTCCCCAGTTAATTGCTTCGGTACGAGTGATTGTACCAATACCCTCTACACGGCGGCGAAAAATGGGGTTATCGGTAACTAATCGTTCGTATTCATCAATTTTGGGTAAGAGATAAGTACAGAATTCCAAACATTTATCTACCCAACCGTAAGGTAAATCAGCAGCTACACCACCAACACGGAAGTAGTTGTTGTTTACCATCCGATAGCCTGTAGCAGCTTCCCACAGGTCATAAATCATCTCGCGCTCCCGAAATTGGTAGAAGAAGGGAGTTTGAGCACCTACATCAGCTAGGAACGGTCCAAACCAAAGTAAATGGTTAGCAATGCGGTTTAGTTCCAGCATAATCACACGGATATAGCTAGCACGTTTGGGAACAGCCACACCTGCCAATTTTTCCGGGGCGTTAACAGTCACAGCTTCATTGAACATACCCGCCGCATAATCCCAACGACTAACATAGGGAACATACATGATTGTGGAACGGTTCTCCGCGATCTTCTCCATTCCCCGATGTAAATAGCCAATGACTGGTTCACAGTCAACCACATCTTCCCCATCTAAGGTGACAATGAGCCGCAGAACACCATGCATTGAGGGATGGTGTGGTCCCATATTTAGCACCATTGGTTCAGTGCGGGTTTCTATTCTGCTCATAAATTGTCGTGTTCTCCCGTTGTACACATTTTGAATTGAACCGTAATAGATGCTCTTTTACCCTAACAGCTAGGGTTTTACTTGTATTGAATTTAGTTGTACTTCTTCAATTATTATAGGGAGCTTGAGATTTAAAGCATCAAAGCTAGAGATTTTTTCCATTTGTTTTTTCCAGGGGACGAGATTAGTTCCGTTCTTGGTGTCACTGAAGGAATGTGGTTAGCTAGTGATCAAACGTATTAATTAGTAAGGTAAGCTAGATTAATACTAGGAAAGTTACTGACTTATGTCTTTAGAACAAGAAAAATTTGATACCTTAATTGCCAGCCTGGAGAAATTCGCTCGCCAGCAACCGACTCTTTACAAATTCAGGGTTGCTCTTTTAGCTGTACTTGGATATACCTATATCTTTGTAACTCTGGGGATTTTACTAGGATTATTTGTAATAATTATTTATAGTATGTTCATTAGCAATAGATTCAATTATTTGCTGATCAAGTTTGCCATAGTTATATTTTTACCAATACCGATTATTTTGCGATCGCTCTGGGTAACTTTCCCTCGTCCCCAAGGCTTAGAACTCCACCGCCAAGAAGTTCCTCAGTTATTCGCTTTAGTAGATAAGTTGAGGACTAAGTTAAGAACAGCTAAATTGGACCGGATATTGCTGAATAGCCAATTCAACGCTTCTGTTATGCAAAGACCCCGGTTAGGTTTATTTGGATGGCAGGAAAATTACTTAATTTTAGGGCTACCTTTAATGCAAGCTTTATCACCAGAGCAATTGTCTGCTGTGTTAGCTCATGAATTGGGACATTTATCTGGGAATCATAGTCGCTTTGGCGGATGGATTTATCGGCTACAAAAAACTTACTATCAGATGTTTGAACGGCTACAAGCGAGTGGCGATCGCATAGCTTCTCTAGTATTAGTTAACTTCTTTAACTGGTATGCTCCCTTCTTTACTGCTTATTCCTTTGTCCTCAGACGCATGAATGAATATGAAGCAGACCGATGTTCAGCGGAGTTAGCAGGAGCGGAAAACACAGCCCAAGCTCTGATTAACACTGACGTAAAATCACAAATTCTCAACCATTATTTTTGGACTGATGTTTCCAAGCAAGTATATGAAATAACTGAACCACCAGCAAATATTTATACGGAAATGTCTAACTTCTTGCAAAATGGCATCCAGATGGAAAATGCTGGGCGCTTTCTCCAGCAGGCGTTAGCAGAGAAAACCGATAATCATGACACTCATCCTTGTTTAACTGATCGACTTCAGGCTTTAGGATGTCTTCCCACCGCAGGTAATCCAGTTACTCTACCTCAACCCTTCGCTGTCAGCGCAGCTAGTGAATATTTGGGTAATGCTTTAGAAAAATTGACTGCTTATATTAGCAACACTTGGAAAACAGAAGTACAAACCACCTGGCGACAACAATATGCTGAATCGCAAGGTAATATGGCTTTATTGCGAGATTTAGACACCAAAGTAGCTGAAAATCACTGTTTAAGCCCAGAAGATATGGCTAATCTCTCTGTATTGACGCTAAAATATCGCGGTGAAGATGCTGCTGTTCCTTGGTTAGAGAAAATCTTAGCAACAGCGGAAAATGATGTTTTTGCTAACTACAATTTAGGTCAAATCTTGCTGAGTCAAAATGATATTAAAGGAATAGAATATATTGAAAAGGCGATCGCCCAAAGGAGAGAAATTCTTATTGAAGGCTGTGAGTTGATTTACTCATTTTTTAAGAAACAAGGAGACCTGCAGTCAGCAAAAATCTATAGACATCGGGCTGAAGAAAATTATAATTTAGTCTTAATGGCTAAAAGAGAGCGTTCTTATATACGTCCTGCCGATCGCTTTCAAACTCACAGGTTGTCTGAAGATGTGGTGCAAAATTTATCTGAACAGCTATCTTATTATCCCACAATCAAAAAGGTTTATTTTGCCGAGAAAATAGTCCAACATTTTCCAGATGAACTTTGTTACGTAATTTTGATTGAGGAAGTATGGAAGTTGATTTCAGTTGGTAATCAAAGCCAACAGCTAATTCGCAAGATCGTCAAAGAAGTTAAATTCCCAGGTTTTACCTTGGTTGTGCTGATGAACAGGGAAAATGAATTTATCCGACGCAAGATGCGGAAAATAGAGGGTTCGATTATTTATCAGAAGCAAAATTAATGATCAAGTCAGATTTCCCCAAACCTCTAGATACAGAAGAATTAGTATTTTCCCATGTTCCTGTATTGAGTCGAGAAGTAATCGAGGGTTTAGCAGTTCATTCTGGCGGATCTTATTTAGACGTGACGGTGGGGGGTGGTGGTCATAGCCGCTTGATTCTATCCGCTACATCTGATGTAAAAGTAATAGCTATAGATCAAGATCGAGAAGCAATAGCAGCAGCACAACAGAATTTGGCTGAATATGGGGAGCAAGTACAATTTATTTGCCAAAACTTTGCTAGTTATGACTTTCCGTTGAGTACTTTTGATGGGATTATAGCTGATTTGGGGGTAAGTTCTCACCATTTAGACTCTCCAGAGCGAGGTTTTAGCTTTCGTCATCCAGCCAATTTGGATATGCGGATGAACCGCCAGCAATCCTTAACTGCTGCGGATGTGATTAATCTCTGGGATGAAGTGGAATTAGCGGATATTTTCTTTAAATATGGTGAGGAACGATTGTCAAGACGAATTGCTAAACGGATTATTGAACGCCGACCGATTTACACAACTACAGAATTAGCTGAGGCGATCGCTGCTTGTGTTCCGCCTAAATACCGTCATGGGAGAATTCACCCTGCTACTCGTGTCTTCCAAGCTTTACGCATTGTCGTTAATGATGAATTAAAATCCTTGGAGACAATGATAGCTAAAGCTCCCGCAGCACTGGTTCCAGGTGGAAGAATCGCGATTATTAGTTTTCATAGTTTGGAAGATCGTTTAGTTAAGCATGGTTTAAGAAATTCATCCCTGTTACAGATTTTGACAAAAAAGCCGATTACAGCTCTATATGAGGAAATTACGCAAAATCCCCGGTCGCGATCTGCTAAATTACGGGTAGCTCAAAGGATAGCAAGTAATCCTCAATAGTACATAAATATACATAAATAATGCGCAGTAAAACTTTCAGCTATTGATTAGGGGAGAAATACATACTTAATCAATTAATTTTATGAAGATTTTGTAATTTATTTTAGATAGCTTCATAATTATTTAAGTAATTTTACTGAAAAAATGGGTTAGAGCAGTTTTCAGTGATAACCGCAAAAATAATCGATTAAAAAGGCAAAAATAAATATTCTGTAAAAATGAAAAATCTATCTTAGGGAAGATATGAATAGGATTTACATCACTATATTTTATTGAAGTACTGATATAGCCCTCAAGCATCTAATAACATCGAGCAGTTTTAGATCACAGACTAACTTTTTATCCCTTGACCTAAATTAATGGCACAGCTAAGTTCAATCAGTTTCGGGCAAAGTCTTCCTGGCTTAATCACGAATAAACCTGGTCTAAATCATGAAAGAACAAGACATAGCAGTTTTAGCAGGGAATTATTGCAGTCCATTTACCCAGTGGAACCGCTCTAGTTGGATACGTAGCAAGCCTATACGTAGGGATTCATTTTCTGGACTTCCTTTTTCACCAGAATTAGTTCCCTTAGTTGAGCATATTGCCATCAAGGATAATTATTATTATTGGATTACAATACTAGCCTATCGTTTGCTGGCTCATCTTGAATTCACAAGCTTACTGGAATTAGATTACATTAATCCCATTTGCCGTTACCTCGCCCAAGGTAGAGTCCCAGTAGAGTTGACCTCCCAGCAAAAAATGGATGCTCTGCGCATTTACTGTGACGAAGGTGGACATGCTCTGTTTGTGGAAGAATTAGCTGGTCAGTTAAAAGAGAATTTTGCGATCGCCCAGGGAATCCTCCCACGTCCAAAATTTGCTGACACACTAGATACAATTATTCAGGAGAATCAAACTAATTTATCGCCGAGATTGATTCAGCTATTTTTTGTAGCTATTTCTGAGACTTTAATTACCAAGACTTTAAGCTTGATTCCCAAAGACATGCGAGTTGCGGCGATCGTCCGCTCAGTAATTTCTGACCATGCTGTAGACGAAGCCTTACATAATATTTATTTCCGGGGTTTATTCCCTTTGTTATGGAATAGTCTATCTCCTGGAGAAAAGGAAGCTATGGGGAGACTCTTACCTCAACTTGTCTGGGCTTTCCTCAGTCCTGAGAAGGAATTAGAGCAAAATATTCTTGTCCAAGGATTAGGTTTTCACCCATCAACTGCTGAAGATATTTTAGAGGAAACTTATCCACTGGAACAAGTTATAGAATTAGTTCAGTCTACAGCTAGACCCACGTTAAAAATATTTGAATATGCTGGTGTATTCATGCTTCCTAGCGTGGAAGAAGCTTTTATCAATTCTGGGCTTCATTTGTAGTTATAATACCCAAATAAAAACCGTGGAAATTTATCTAAATCCACGGTTCCTAAATGTGGTGTGAGGAGACTTAACTTCTACTATCATAGTTCCTCTAACTCTCTGATGGGTCAAGTCCCATATTTTTCGTTACATAGTGATTCTTTGATGACACTGTTTAAAACTTAAAACTTTAAATTAGCAGCAGCGATGGCTAAAATACCCCAACCAACCATCAAAGCTAGTCCACCTAAAGGCGCAACTGCTCCCAAATACTTGATGCCGGTTAAACTCAAAGCATATAAGCTCCCAGAAAAAATCACAGTCCCGATAATAAATAGCCAACCACTAGCTATTAGAGTGGGATGAGGTGATGATGTAGTCCGACTCAAAATCACTGCTACTAGTAAAAGTGCCAGAGCATGATACATCTGATAACGAGTTCCTGTATCGAAAATTTCTAGTGAGCGATCGCTAATTTTTTCTCGTAAAGCATGAGCGCCAAAAGCACCAGCAGCAACAGAGGTACCGCCCAAAATAGCCGCTATGGTTAAAAATAACTGGATCATATCCAAACAGAGAAATTAAATGTCAAAGTGATATGATACAGCCCCTTGATCGTTCACCTGAAAATTAGCCTGAAACTCTTTAGCTTTCTGGTCCAAATAAACTCTAGCTTCTGATGCTGGTAACTGTGATTGCATCGCAAAACCTAAAACAGTAATTTCTCCTTGATTTTCTTGTAGCATTTGAAAAAACTGCGATTGTAAATGGGCTTTTTTTTGCTGATGAATCGCTTGTTTTTCACGGCGATTTTGACGATATAAATCTAAAGTTAGCCATCCCCCTAATAATATAGTAGGAACGCCAAAAGCTATACCACCAACAACAGCGTCTCTATCATAAGCATTGGGAGCTGTAAATACTTGTTCACCGGGCGAATTGTTGTCTTTTGGTTGATTAGCTTTACCAATTACTTCCGAGACTGATATTGTCAAAAACATGAATCCCAGTGTGAGTAACCAACCCGCAGCCAATTTTTCAGAGGTTTTCATAAAGCCATAAAAGATTTTAACCTTTCTTGCGATTTTAACCCCACTCGCGCCAATCTTCCACTAAATATTCTCTACTCAGGTGTAGGCAGAAAAATAACCCTACACCCTAATTCCTTGTAGCTTCAAGCAAGCGAGAAAAGTAAAAGCGCGTGCGAGTCATAGCTTGTCTTTGCACTGTAAACCCATTTCTTTCGAGAATTTTCACCACATCAGCCGCACGATGTAAATAAGCCCGCGTCGCTTTACTCGGTCCTGGGAAAAAACTTCCTATTTTCTTAAGTATTGTTAAAAAGCAAGTTTTAGGAGCAAAACTGAGAATAATTCTAGATTGCGCTAGCGAACAAAGATGAGTAATCATCTCATCTGCTTTTTCCTGGGGGTAATGGATCAGAACGTCCAGACAAATCACAGTATGATAATTCCCACTCAAAGATTCCAAATCTTGAACAGCGAAAGTAGGATTTGCGGAATTTCCCAAGCTTTTTATAGCTCTTTCGGTGGCTTCTTCCACCATTTTTTGGGAAATATCACTACCATAGACCTTAGCGCCCTCAGTCGCTAAGGGAATGCTCAAACTACCTACACCACACCCCGCATCACAAATGGATAGCTCTGCTAGATTCTGATCATCTTTTAGCCAACCAATGACTGTATCCACAGTTTGCTGATGACCATTGCGGATATCTAGCTGAACTTTGTTAACTTCACCATCACCATAAATACGCTTCCAACGGTCAAACCCTGTGGAATTAAAATATTCGCGAACTATTGTTTTATCGTCGGCTGCGTTGATCATGTATCTTGTTTACCTGGAACAACCTTTAAAATTATATTTAAAATTATATAATTTATAGAGTTGTCTTAGGTATTCAGTGCAGTTGCTATTATCTCAAGTACAACTTTGTTATGACAATCTCTCCCAAGATAGTTCTTTTGTCGCATCGTCCTCATGCCAACGCAATAGAGTCGCGGGTTGATGGTCTCCAATCGTCGGTAAATTTATTGCTTTTCTCGGAGCGTCTGTAGCCAGGAAGATTGCTTTTTCTAAGTCACAAATTCCCCATTTATATAAGTTTTGCACTCCTACTAACAGGGGAAAAGTGGTCCCCGATAAAGTTCCATCTAGTAACCTGGCTGTACCATTGATTACTTCTATCTGCCGATTATCCCAAGGATACATCCCATCTGGTAATCCCAGAGGTGCTAGAGCGTCACTGACTAGGAATAGTCCAAGACTTGCACGGAGGAGAATTTGTAAGATTAGCGGTGTTACATGCTGTCCATCGGCGATAAAACTACACATGACTCCAGGATGGTTCATCGCTGCACCTAATAATCCTGGTTCGCGATGGTGTAACGGTGGCATGGCATTGAAAGCATGTGTTACCATTGTTGCACCAAGGTCAAATGCCTGTTGCGCTTCTATGGCTGTCGCTTGAGAATGTCCTAGACTGACAGTAATGCCTAATGAACATAGGTAAGGAATTATTTTACCTTTAGGGTCTAATTCTGGTGCCAAAGTAATCACCTTGACTAGTCCCGCATAATCACCTAACACCCGTTTAACTTGGTCCAGAGTCAGTGGTAAAAGATACTCGGCTGGATGTGCGCCTCGTTTGTAGTAATTTAAGAATGGACCTTCTAAGTGGACTCCTAGAACTTTGGCTGACTTATGGGAGGAAGAAGAATAATTGGCGATTACGGCGAGCGATCGCTGGATATTTTGGATAGAGCTAGTTACCAAAGTAGGTAAATATCCGTCCACTCCTGCGTCCCAGAGAAAATCAGAGACGACTGATAGCATATGAGAATTTTCTGCTCTTAAATCGGGAAAGGCTAATCCTAATCCGCCATTAATTTGTAAATCTACACCACCCAGGGAAATCCAGTCGCCAGCGACATCCAAAATTTGGCGATTTGGCGGTGGAGTTCTTTTCCCTAATGTCCCCATTGGCAGAATTTGGTCAATCATGCCATGTGTATTTACCAGGATCATCTGTAAGCTAGGATAACCTGGTACTCGTGCATTCAGAATATCTAAATCTGTCAAGATAGGGTTCACTGTTGCTGTGGTCATGACCATTCCAGGAAAATTACTCAAATCTACTTATCTTAGACTCATATTCACAACAATCTTCTGTCTTACCCCTCATCACAATTTCTGATTAAATTTGCTATGAGCTATCATACCTACTGTAAGATCAGCTTTACTAAGTTTTGGGGGCAATTTGACGATGAAAAGCAGCCAAATATCAAGTATTTTTACTTACTTGAGCCTAAATCAGTTTTATAGATTCCTCTTATGTATCACAACACCCCTGTTGATTAGTTATTTTAATATTGTAGCGCTTGGCGCACCAAAAGAAATTGCTCAAGTATTAACGCAAGCTACTTTTAATCGTTCTCTGCTCAAGCTTGGTAGTCAAGGCGATAGTGTGAGCGAATTACAAGCTGCTCTGAAGATTTTAGGATTTTATGGAGGACCTGTAGATGGTGTTTATCGAGAAGCTACAGCTAGTGCTGTTTCTCGATTTAAACAAGCTGCTGGCTTGAGTCCAGATGGTATCGTAGATAACGCTACTTGGCAAAAACTCTTCCCAGCTACATCATCTGTTAATCCAGGAAATATTTCAGTTCCTACTGAACCCCGTAAACATCCCAGAATCAAGAGAAAACCTGAGCCAACAAACAATACTTCTCGAAAAAATACCACTCTAGAAAATCCTCCTAGCCAACGGACTCAAAAATCAAATACTCAAAAATCAAATACTCAAAAATCAAATACATTTATTCAGCCAACTCCACCAGATAAACAAATACCTGGTATTCAATATACAGAAGAAGGATGGCCGATTTTGCGTATGGGTATGCATGGTGCAGAAGTAGCAAAATTACAAAAGTTGCTGCAAAAGTTAGGTTTTTTGACAGGTGGTGTAGATGGAGACTTCGGCGCAACTACAGTTACAGCAGTTAAAGCCGCTCAAACCCGTTATAGATTAGAACCTGATGGTGTAGTTGGTGGAGCTACTTGGGAAACTTTCCGGCGTCAATTACCACCAAAACGTTAAATTCAACAGCGAATAAATTGACATGAAACACTTTTTACTTACTTGGCTCGGTACTGCTATAGCGCTACTAGTTACTGCTAGAATTGTGGATGGATTTGTAATTAAGACTTTTATTGCTGCTCTAGTTGCTGCTGCGGTAATTGGTTTAGTTAATGCGATAATCCGTCCTATTTTAGCTTTGCTAGCATTCCCTATTACTTTAATTACTTTTGGTCTATTTACATTTGTAATTAACGCATTAACTCTTTTACTAGCAAGTTATCTCACTCCAGTTACAGGATTTAAGATTGATGGTTTTGTTCCAGCATTCTTTGGTTCAATTGTACTATCAATTGTTTCTAGCATGATTAATTATTTATTAAGACCGCTTGAGTAAAGAAAAATTTTGATTCACTGCTTGAGCAACAGCTATTGTTACTGCTCCTGTTAACTCAGATAAGCGAAAAATTTGTTTAGGAATTAATAGGGTTACATCTGCGGGAGCTACAAGGGAAGCCGCAAGAATAGCTGATGCTTCTGCTACACTTGATGCTCCCATTTTTTTTTTACAATTTTGGCTGGATTTGGTACAGTTACAGTACTCAAAACCTCTGCTGTAAAAGTTTTTAAAGGTAAATTGTGCTGATGACAGAATTCCCATAAACCGCTTTCTGAGGTTTTAGTATCAATAGTGGTAATACCTAAAATATCCTGATAAGCAAGTTGATATTTTTGCAAAGTCCGATCAACGGCTATGTTAATTAGCTGTGATGAAACTCCTCTTTGACAACCAATTCCCACCCATAAAGTTTGAGATTGACCCATATACTGAAGATGAAGTAAAGGTTAAATTCTATCTTAAGAATGTCGCACAAATACTGAAGTTTAGCCTTGGTTAACATTAAGTAATAATCTATTTGTTTGTAAAGTTACTACAGAATATAGAGAAAATGATCCTTTAAATACTTTTATTCATTGGAGAAATGGCTATATTTTGTACATCTAGCACAGTAGGAAACATCGAGGGACAGAGCAAGGTAAAGGTAAAAAGAAAGAGTAAAAGGTAAGTTTACTTCTTTATTTTTACTTCCTTTCTACCCTTGTGGCGTAAGCTTTTCATCTTGGTGTTTCAAGTTTTTATTTTCTCCGCCGTAGCACACTCCCAACAGCTACGGTGGATTTTTACTCAGAGTGATTGATCTCACTTCCGCAATAGTCTCAAGCCGCTAAGTGTGACTAATATGGTCGAACCTTCATGGCCAATTACTCCTATGGGGAGATTGATTCCACCCATGAAGTTTCCTACTAAGAGTAAAGCGATGAAGGAAAGGGCGATCGCCAGATTTTGTTGGACCACTTGCTGCGATCGCCGCCCTAAATGTATCGCCAAAGCAATTTTTTCCAACTTGTCAGCCATGAGTACTATATCTGCTGTTTCCAGAGCCACATCACTACCAGCTCCACCCATAGCTATTCCCACAGAAGCTTGGGCTAAAGCTGGTGCATCATTAATTCCATCCCCTACCATAGCTACTGTTTGAAAGCGTTGTTGGAGATTACGAACCACATCTAGCTTGTCTTCTGGTAAGAGTTCGGCGTAAACTTGGTTTATTCCTAGCGCTTGAGCAATATTGTCAGCAGTTCTCTGATTGTCTCCAGACAACATGACAATTTCTTCGATCCCTAATTTGCGTAATCGGTCAATAGTTATTGGCGCTGTTTCCCTGATTTGATCGGCGATCGCAATTATTCCCACCACATTGATCCTTTGGACAGCACTCTGCGCCACCCAAACTATTGTTTTCCCTGCATTTTCCCCAGTTTGTGCTGCTGTTTGCAAATCTTCTGGTAAGCCAGTTACATATTGACTTACAAAAGCTGCATTTCCCACGATGATTTTTTCCTCGCCTACTATCCCCAAAATTCCCCTTCCGGGAACTGCTTGGACATCGATCGCCCGCGACCATTCTAGGTCAGTAGCAGCTTGGACGATAGCTTTACCAAGAGGATGTTCAGAGCTTGATTCCACTGATGCTGCTATTTTTAAAACATCATCTTTGGTAAATTTTTCAGTAGGAGTTACTTGAGATACTTGTAATTTACCTGTAGTCAATGTACCAGTTTTGTCAAAAGCGATCGCTCGTACTTTGGCGATCGTTTGCAATTGAGCGCCGTTTTTAAACAGAATTCCCTGTCTAGCACCATTTGCGATCGCCGAGAGTAAAGTAGGCATAATTGCAGCCATTAAAGCACAAGGAGAAGCAACAACTAAAAAAGTTAGAGCGCGGTAAATAGTTACTTCCCAATCCCAACCCCAAATAAAAGGGGGTAAAATTGCCAATAATATTCCCGCCACAATAATTACCTTTGCATAAATCCGTTCAAATTTTTCTATCGACTGCTGAGAAGGTGGCTCTTCTGTTTGCGCCTGTTCTACCAAGTGGATGATCCGTTGAATAAGATTGCTAGTAGGTGGTTTATGAATTTGTAACCTTAAAGCACCATATCCATTCAGAGTACCCGCAAACACTTCCTCCCCGACAGCCTTTTCTACAGGTAAAGATTCTCCTGTAATCGCAGCTTGGTTAATAGTACTGTAACCAGATAAAATCAACCCATCTGTAGGAATCAATTCTCCTGGCTTGACGATTATTTCATCTCCTACTTGTAAGTCAGAAATAGGAACCATTGTTTCAGTTCCTTGAGATAAAATTCTGGCTGTATCCGCTCTCAAGTTCATCAAACCCTGGATACTGCGTTCAGTTCGTTTCATCGCGTAACCTTCCAGAGCACCACTAGTCGCAAAAATCAGGATTAAAATCGCCCCATCTATAATTAAATGATAATCTCGTTTCCATAAGCCCAAAATAGCAGCACCTAGAGCCGCTACAATCATTAGTAAGTCAACATCAAACTCTTTTTCTTGGCATAAAGTGGTTAGTCCCTCGCGAGCACTTTCATAACCGCCAATCACGTAAGCAGCTGGTAGCAGGAGGAAGGCTAACCCTAGCCAACCGAAATTTAAACTGAGCCAGCCAAGCAGTAAGAACAATCCACAGAACAAAGCTGGAAAGATGTCTCCATGTTCTTTCGTCAGTTGGTTTAAACGTTGGGAATAAATCATGGGAGTAGTCACACCGAATAACTCCCATTACTCTAAACATTAACATTAATGTTAATGTCAAGTCTATTTCCCTGTTCCCCACTATAGTTAAAGACAAAGATGTAATATTGAGGGAATATTTGGAGATAAAGGTCAAATTTATTTGAAATTGATTTAATCGGTGGAAATAATTTCAGTAATTATGGTGAAAATAAAATTAAATTAGACTTGATTGGCGAAATGTAATTCCTCATATTTAATAAAGTAGGGATCATCAGTTTGGGTAAAATATTCATCAGCTGACAATTTCACATTTTCAAGGAATCTCTGGTATTATGGCGCGTCTAGCACTGCTGAGTGTATCTAACAAAACTGGTATAACAGACCTAGCTCATTGCTTGGTAGAAGAATTTGGCTTTGATATCATTAGCAGTGGAGGAACAGCCCAAACTCTGAAAGATGCAGGAATCCCTGTAACTAAGGTTTCTACTTATACGGGTTCACCAGAAATTTTAGGCGGTCGGGTAAAAACTCTCCATCCCCGAATTCATGGGGGAATCCTAGCACGACGGGATGTTGAACAGGATTTAATCGATTTGGCGAATAACAAAATCAATCCCATTGATTTGGTCGTGGTGAATCTCTACCCTTTTATCCAAACGATCGCTCAACCGAATATTACTCTATCAGACGCAGTTGAGCAAATCGACATCGGTGGACCAGCTTTATTAAGAGCATCAGCGAAGAATTTTGCTCATCTGACAGTATTGTGTGACTACGATCAATATGCTGATTATTTGGTTCAATTACGCCAAAATGGCACACCATCTTTAGAGTTTCGCCAAAAATGCGCTCTCAAGGCATTTTTACACACTGCTAATTATGACCGGGCGATCGCTTCCTATCTCACCAAAATCCAACCAGGAGAATTACCCGCACAATACACCCTATCTGGTGAGAAAATCCAAACTCTGCGTTATGGCGAAAACCCCCACCAAATAGCAGCTTGGTACGAAACAGAAACGACACCCGCAGGATGGGGAGCTGCTACTAAACTCCAAGGGAAGGAACTCAGCTACAATAACTTAGTAGATTTAGAAGCAGCTAGAAGAATTATTGCGGAATTTAGAGATAGTCCCACAGCAACAATCATTAAGCATACTAATCCTTGTGGTACTGCTGAAGCTAGTAATATTTCCCAAGCATATCAAAAAGCGTTTAATGCTGACTCGACATCCGCTTTCGGGGGAATTGTGGCGCTGAATCGCCCAATTGACGAACCTACAGCTAAAGAGTTAACCAAAACTTTTTTAGAATGTGTGGTCGCGCCTGGTTGTGAAGCCGATGCGGAGGAAATTTTGGCTAAAAAAGGCAATGTGCGGGTTTTGATCTTACCTGATTTACTCAGTGGACCCAAAGAAATAATCAAAGCGATCGCTGGCGGTTTCTTGGTACAAACGGCTGATGATTTGGTCGCTGACCCCAAAAAATGGCAGATTGTTACCGAGAATAACCCCGATGAAACTGATTTAGCTGAATTACTATTCGCTTGGAAAGTATGTAAACATGTGAAATCAAATGCTGTTGTAGTGACGAGCGATCGCACTACTTTAGGAATTGGTGCTGGTCAGATGAACCGAATTGGTGCTTTGCAAATCGCTTTAGAGCAAGCAGGAGAAAAAACTCCTGGAGCATATCTAGCCAGTGATGGCTTTTTTCCCTTTGATGATTCTATTAAAGCTGCTGCTGCTGCTGGAATTAGAGCGATTATTCAACCAGGGGGATCGTTACGAGATCAAGAAGTGATTCACACAGCAAATGAGCTTGGTTTAATTATGGTATGTACGGAAGTACGCCATTTTCTCCACTAGATTTAGTTACTCCACAATTTACTTGCTATTTTCTAATTCAGGTGATACTATAGCCTAGTGTGTGAGGAGCAATTTAAAAGATAAAAAGCGCTTGGGGTGGAAACATGGTAACACTCCCAGGCGTTTTTATCTTTTAACCAACAAACATGAGATCGCCAGAAAATGGCATCAAATTTAACAAATCAGCTTTATAAAAAAAGTACTTGCCATTCCATTCAACCAATGATAATATGAACTTGTGTGTGAGGAGTAAAGTTCAAAAAGCATCTGGGGTGGAAACATGGTAACACTCCCAGGTGCTTTTTGCATTACTGATTATTTCCTGTAGTTCCCACATCTAACTGAACTTTTAACCCATCATTCTCATTCGCATTTTCAAATGCTGGTTGTAATATGATGGTGTCATCTGGAAAAGATAGAGATTGGTTAAAAGGTAGTTGGTGGGAAATTGCTTTTTTAGTTCTGCGATTGGGCGAGATATTTGCATAATCTTGTTCAGCAAAGAATTTTCCGAAGTCATCTTCAGTGTTTCTCTGGTCGATGTTGACTAGAGAATTACCATGTAAGGTGAAATTCGAGTCTGTTTTAGTTATGGGTGACTGAGCATATACCAGAGTTTCCCAGCTGTAGAGAACAGCTAATGTTATTAAGGTAGCAGCAATTTTTACTTTCATGGTTTATCCTGACCCTGGTTGAGATTGTATTTTGAGCAAATCGTCAAACAAGTGATGAAATAAGTGAGATTTTTCCTCAGAATATGGAAATATACCTTAAATAAAATTATACTTGTAAACTATGAATGCACAAAGAGGAAAAGTTTACCTCGTCGGTGCTGGTCCAGGGAATATAGACTATCTGACTCTTAAAGCCAGTCGGTTATTAGCTACTGCTGAGGTTTTGGTTTACGATGCTTTGGTGGATGAAGAACTATTAAATTGCGTTTCTGTTAATTGTCTTAAACTATATGTGGGAAAACGTGGCGGTCAACCTAGCACTCCTCAAAGTGAAATTAATAGTTTATTGGTAAAGCACTGCTCGACAGGTAAACAAGTTGTCAGATTAAAGTCAGGGGACCCTTTCATTTTTGGACGTTGTACCGCAGAAATTGGGGCGTTGAAAGACTCTAATTGTGATTTTGAAGTTGTTCCTGGGATTTCTTCAGCCCTAGCTGCTCCACTACTAGCAGGGATACCCCTCACCGACCCAGTTTTGAGCCGCTGCTTTGCTGTACTCACCGCCCATGACCCAACTGCTTTAGATTGGGAAGCACTTTCTCGGATAGACACTTTAGTTATTTTAATGGGTGGTCGGCATCTGGAAGAAATTGTTCATCAGCTATTAAGATACGGGCGATCCCCATCGACATCTATCGCCATCATCAAGCGGGCTGGAACTTCAGAGCAAGGAGTTTGGCGAGGTGATATTTCTAATATTATCCTCCAAACTGCGGGGATGTCTCTATCCCCGGTGGTAATTGTGGTTGGGGAGGTTGTCGCCCTCAGCAAATACCTTTAATCTGGGATAATCAACAAATAAATCTTGTTTTGTCTAATTTCTCTCTTCCCTATCGTGGATATTCAGCTTTCTTCCCTTGCTGGAACAACTATTTTAGTCACCCGTTCAGCTGGACAGTCGCATCAATTTAGCGATCGCCTCCGCGCTGGTGGTGCTCAAGTCATAGAAATGCCTACTTTAGAGATTGGACCACCGACTAGTTGGCAAGTTTTGGACGAAGCGATCGCCAATTTATCTACTTTCGATTGGTTAGTTCTCACCTCTACGAATGGTGTGGAATACTTTTTTGCGAGACTGAACCAGCTTGATCAAGACCATCTTGGTTTAGCTAGGGTCAAAATTGCTGTTGTGGGTGAAAAAACAGCCCAAAGTCTCAAACAACAAGGATTAGAACCAGACTTCATCCCGCCTAACTTCGTCGCTGACTCTTTAGCAGCAAACTTCCCCGAAGTACTCACAGATAAAAAGATTTTATTTCCGCGAGTGGAAACGGGAGGGAGGGAAGTTTTAGTTAAACAACTAGTCGAGCGGGGTGCTCAAGTAACTGAAGTTCCCGCTTATGAATCTTGCTGTCCTCAAAGTATTCCTCCTGTAGCTGAATTTGCTTTAATCAATCAGACCATCAATGTCATTACCTTTGCTAGTTCCAAGACAGTGAAAAATTTTTGGGAGCTAACCCAACATATACATCTCCTCAACCCGGAAACTTACTTTGCGGGAATTTGTCTAGCTTCCATTGGACCCCAAACATCAAAAACTTGTTATGAGTTATTTGGACATGTCGATGTAGAAGCTGAAGAATATACTTTAGAGGGATTAACCCAAGCATTAATCAAATGGCGCAACGGTTAATTGGATTGACTGGGGGTATTGCTACAGGAAAAACTACTGTAGCTAATTATTTGGCGAATACTTATAATTTACCGATTTTGGATGCTGATATTTATGCGCGCCAAGCAGTGGCTTTGGGTTCGCCAATTTTAGAGGCGATCGCTCAACGCTACAGCCAGGAAATATTACTCCCGGACGGGAACTTAAATCGGTCGAAGTTGGGAGAGATTATTTTCCCACAACCAAAAGAACGTCATTGGGTAGAAGGATTAATCCATCCCTACGTCAGAGAATGCTTTCACCAAAAAATTTCTGTATTGAGTTCATCAACATTAGTTTTAGTCATCCCACTTTTATTTGAAACGGGAATTACTGACCTAACAACAGAAATTTGGGTAGTATATTGCTCACCCGAACAGCAAGAACAAAGATTAATCCAACGAAATAACTTAACTCCAGAACAAGCAAGAGCTAGAATTAACAGTCAATTACCGATCAACAAAAAAGTAGCTCTGGCGGATATTGTCTTAGATAACTCCTCTACTCCAGAAATACTATTCCAGCAAATAGATTCCGCTTACATTTCCCCCCCTACCACCACATTGCGAATGCGCAAACTCGGACCACCACAACCTACAGGTAAGCCATTTTGTCCACCCTTACCACAACCACCAGATTCATCCCAGTAAAAATCATCGCCGATCGCTTGAATGTCCGCCAGAGTTTGGAAGACATTTCCAGAAAGAGTCACATCTTTGACTTGTTCCGCAAGTTGACCATTTCTAATCATCCAAGCTTCCCCAGCGCTAAAAGTGAACATTTCCCCATTCGTCATTCCACCTAGCCAATTCCGAGCGTAGACTCCGGTTTTAATCCCACTAATCAAGTCTGCTGCTGGAGTTTTACCTCGTTCAATCCAGGTATTTGTCATTCTGACAATGGGACTAAAATAATAACTCAAACAGCGAGCATTACCAGTAGGCGCTTCGTCTAATTTCCCCGCAGTCTCGCGAGAATGTAATCTTCCTACTAACATTCCATCTTGAATTAGTTGTGTAGTTGTCGCTGGAGTACCTTCATCATCATAAAAATAGCTCCCCCGATGACCAGGAGGAGCCGCGCCATCAAAAATTTGCAGTTCTGGGGAACCAAAACGCCGACCTAAGGTCATAACTTCCAGTAAATCAGGATTTTCATAAGCCATATCGGCTTCCGAAAGATGTCCAAAAGCTTCATGGACAAATAGACCAGTCAGGATGGGATCGATAACTACTGTATAAGTATTCCCTTTCACTGGTGGTAGTGTTAAAGCCGCAACTGCCCTTTGAGCAGCATTTTTTACTTGATTGTCTAAATCTGTTAAGTCTTCATAGGCTTTGCGCGAGCCATTGGTTTCTCTACCAGTTTGGACTGTATCCCCTTTTCTGGCTGTAGCAGCAAACCGCATTTCCATATCTACCCAAGATTGTTCAATCAGCGTTCCTTCTGAGGAAGCCAATATAATGCGATGAGAACTATCACCATAACGCACAGAGGTAGTAGTAATGGAAGCATCAACACTTTTGAGTAATTCGGTGTAGCGATCGCAAAGTGCTTTTTTCTGTTGGAGAGAAATTTGTCTAGGGTCAGTACCTGTAATTGGTAGTTGACAGATATCTTGTACTGGGTCAATAGGAGCTAATATAGTTTCTTCATCTCCCACAATCCGCGCCGAGTAAATAGCTTCTTCGATCCGTTCTTTAATTGTTGTCAATTGGTTAAAGCTACTCAAACCCCAACCACCTTTATAGCAAGCGCGAATATGACCGCCAATAGAAATTCCTTGGCTGAGAGTTTCCACTTTATCACCACGCAAGAGGATATCGGTTCCTTCTGACTCTTCCAAGCGAATCATCAGATAGTCTACGCGAGATGAGTAAACAGCGATGAGTTCAGCCAATAAATTTTGCGCATCAGTCAGTTTGGTTGACATTTAGAGTGAGTTCCCAACTAGGACTATATTCTATTTTCACCATATATTGACATATTGGCAAATTTTTCGGCAATTTTGCCATTCACTCGCACTAAAATTTTACCAAGTTTCCAGCTAATCAACATTTTACTAGCTGACTATCCATAGCAGTTTTACTCTATAATTAGAAACATCAGTGATGCTTTATAACAGTTTATAATTTTTCTATTTTCATGATACTTGTAATATGGTTAATTTAGTTACATTTTTTGTATTCCGCATATTGAATGGAGAAGATTATGACATTTAAATTAATATCTGCAAATGTCAAAAATTATAAAAGTTTGGGAGATGTCGAATTAAATTTTAGAGACTTAACAATCCTTGTGGGAGCTAATTCCAGCGGTAAATCAAATTGTTTGAATGCACTCAAGTTTTTACAGACAATTCTTATCGGACAACAAACATCATCGGTGGATATTAAATATGAAATAGCGAGATATCATAATGAACCGATATGTTATAAACTTCTTGTGCAAGATGAAAATCGAAATAAAGCTGAATATAGTGTAGCTATCCAAGTTAATGAAGATAGAACTTTGATTAGGTACGAAAATCTTATTATTAACGGAACTAAAGTTATTAATAGCACAAATGGTAAAGGAACTATAAATGATGAAGATGGTGAAAATAGTTTATCTTATAATTCAGATTCTAATGATAATGATTTAGTTTTAAGAGATGCTGGAAAGTATGGTAATAAACCCTTGACTAAAAAATTAGCAGCTTCTATCAGAAATTGGAGATTCTATGATATAAGCCCTAATGATATCAGAGCATTTGGTAAAATTAAAGCTTTGGGAATGGCGGATATTTTTAAATCTCAAAGACTTAATATAACACCAAGTTTAAATTCTGATGCTAGTATGGCTCAAGAAATATTAGAGTATTTAGCTATTAATGAAAGAGATAAATTTAACGAAATTAGCCAAGAACTTGAAAATTGTCTGCAAATTAGCTTAAAGTTTAAAGCACACCAGAACATTATTACAATTATTGAAAAAGATAGTAAGGAAATATCTATATCCAATCTATCAGATGGTACTTTAAGATTATTAGCTTACTGTATACTCCTTTACGAGTCAGATATTCCTGTATTTGTTGGAATTGAAGCACCTGAAAGAAATTTCCATCCTGGTATTTTGAAAGATATCGCTTCCATAATTAAAAGACTATCTCAGAGAACGCAAGTAGTTTTTACAACTCATAGTTCACAATTACTTGATTGTTTCTCTCCAGAGGAAATATCTTCGGAAATATCAGTAATACTTTTAAGTAAAAAAGGTGAATCAGGAACACAAGCTCATTTATTGGATGAATTAGCTAGAAATCGTGATGACCTTTTGGACTGGATGACTGATTTTGGATTAGGTAGCGCAATTTATCATAGTCAATTAATTCAAGAAGTTTTGGATAGTGAATATGCGTAGTGTTCGTCTTTGGGTACCAGAATCGGAGTATGATAGAGTTGCTGTATGTTGCATTGCACAAAAAATACTTGTAGATTATAAATGTGATGTAAAAATTGATTATGCAACTAAACAAGCATATAATGATGCTGCACGTAAACCAAATGGATTAAAAAAAGCTGTTGACATTGTTATTGGTAGATTGTATTGGTATCTGCTGCTATTTTACAGGAAACCATGATCTTAGGAAAGATCCAAAATGGATAAAATTTGCTGAACGTAAACAAATTGGTAAGACAGATACAATAGCCGAAGCCGAACTAGGAGGTAAAGGTGTAAAAGAACATCTACAAAAGCTTTCTAGAGAAATATTAATCGAAATAAATCCCAAATTAAAAGATAAACTTGATAATTTAAAAAAGCGCCAATATACTGAGAGCGAATCTGGCAAAATTGCGGAATTTCTTGAAATCACCTATGAAACTATCACGCGAAATGATTCTTTGGAAGAATTTGCTCAGTGTTTAAAGCAATTATGTAATTAGAACTGGGAGCAACACGAAGTAGAAATGTGTCCTTCCTAAATGTACTCCTCTTAAATCCGCCCAACTTAAATATGTGTCATCAAAAATCGCCTCAATTGAATGTATTTTACTTAAATGTGTCTTAGCTAAACTTGCATTTGTTAAATTTGCCTTATCTAAATACGCTCCACTTGAATACGCTTCGCGGAAAATTGTCTCACTTAAAGGTGTTTCTTGAGCAGCTAGATTAAGGAAATATTAAGTTTATCTTAAAACAAGGTTTATATTGATAAAATTGATATATACTTGCTTCAACGTAAGTTACTTAGTTGAAGAGTGTAATATTTTAATATCACTTTGGAAAGAATTGAAGAAAAGTAAGAGAGAATTAGGAATTGGTCAAGAACCGCCAATATCTGGCTAAATTAAAGTTAGATTTAATTAATAATTCATTTTTAAAAAGGATAAGTGAAAATCATGAATTATTTATTTCGTTTTTTGTTAATGTGTATTGGTTCTAGCCTACTTTTTATAGGGATTTTACTGTTTTTGAAAGGGAGTAGTTTTACAAGCATTCCTACTATTTTCATTGGTTTTATGTTATTTAGTGCCATGTTAAAATGGAAAGATATAACATGGAAAGATTTACAAAGAAAGAATCAGAATATATTCATATCTAAGCATAGTTATAGAAATAATAAAGTTATTAGATTTATTATTTTAATGATAGCAGGAGCTAGATTTCATTAGAATGATATAAAAAGGGTAAGATATTTACTTAGGGATATTGAGATAGTAAAAGTATGAACCAAAAAATGGAAGAAGGGGAAATAATGGAGCGTTTAGTTGAGATTGTTAAATATGAAGCTGACCGTTCTGAAAGAGAATGTCAAAATTACCGCAATATGATTATTGGAATAATAAAAAGGGCTGTTGAAATTCATAATATAACAAGTTATTTAAATAAATAGATGTATCAATATAGGGAACAGAAAAATCCCCATCATTAAAATTAGGGGATTTATATAGGGAAATTTCCTTAAGCTTCAGCCTGTTTGACTTCTATGTCCCTTGTTTCAACTATTTCTGCGAGCTTTCTGCCAAATATTGTCATTGTGAATACCATCAATAAATTTGTCACCACAATAATACTTAGAACATTTGGATCAGCAAAATTAGTTGTACCTATTAATAATGAGCCAGCAATGTTACGTTGACCTGTTCCTACTGCTAATACCCGTCGAGTATCAGAATTAGGACCGCCTAAAAGATATCCTATAGAAAGGGAGAACAAAAGGAAAACAATACAAATCAGGATTGTTCCCGTTCGGAATAATTCGATCAAGGTATGGAATTGAAGTGTAATCCCCACCACTAAACTCAAGATCAATCCTACACTAGATGCTTTGAGCGTTATTGGTACCAAAATAGCAGCGATCGCATCATAACGAGCTTTGATCAATAAACCAATTGCTAATGGAGTTAACATCAGCAGAACGAGAGGTTTAGCAATCTCCCAAGAATTAACTTCTACACCTGGTAAAATTAAGGGTAAAACAATCGGCATAGATATAATTGTACCCAGCATCAATAAGATCATTAATCCTGCTGAAAAAGCGAGATTACCCTTGACTATTTCCGCAAACTTAGGCAAAACTGGCGGTCCTGCGGCTAACGCCATGATCACCAAACCATCCTTTAATGGTTCACTTAAAGGTACAATTTGCAATAACAAATAGGCAAAAAGTGGCACTAAAATAAAATTTGTCACCAAGGATAAACCAACTAAGCGGATATTGCGTAGAGGCTCTATAATTTGCGGTATGGTGAGACTTAGACCTGTACGCAGCATTGTCACTACAACGAAAATAGGACAAATTAGGCGATATACAGTCAATAGAATGTCGTTCATAAACAAGATTAAAAAAATAAGTAAGAGGGAACGGGGAACAGGGAACAGGGAACAGCAAGAAGAACCTCACCGAATTTTGGGGATTTTACTGTTAGATATCTCCCTGTTCCCTGTTCCCTGTTCCCTGTTAATTTAATTCCAGGGTAACTTTCTCTAAATTATCAGTGAATGCAAATGGTATCTTGTAGGTTTCAGTCACAGGTGTACCAGTATCTCGACCGACATCAAAAGTTTCATCTAGCGCCAAACGGAAAGGGATAGTTTTGGCAATTCGACCCTCAGCTACTTGCTGATTATTGACGAATAACTTACCAGTCCCTCCAGAACCTGGTTTTCCCCCATCATAATTAAAGTCAAATCTCAGTTGAGACTTACCTGGTGGTAATTTATCAGCGGATTGGACAATATATCTCTGAGTATTGGCGTAGTTGTAGACATAAGTAGGCTTACCCTCTTCCAGGAAAAAACTCCAACCAGCAAAGCGACCACCTTGGGTCAATATAATCCCCTGAGCGTTATTTTCCGCCAGTTCCACGTCTGCTGTAATACTAAAAGACCTGTTCTTCAGATTTGGAGCGCTACCTTCGGGAATACTCGCTATTCCAGGGTAATAAGTAAATTTTGTCCGGTCTGTGCTAAACCTGGGGCGATTTTCCACATCAAATCGGTTAGCAATGCGATCGTCTAAGGGAAGCACTTTATATTTACGAGCTTCTGAGAAAAACAATTCTTGCAGTTTTTGCACTTTGTCAGGATTTTCAGCTGCTAGATTATGAGCCTCGCTGAAATCAGATTCGATATTGTACAGTTCCCAAGGATCTTGGGCAAAGTCTGAATTTACTGTACCTTCCCAAGGTAAGCGAGGGTGTCGAGCAGCGGCGATCCATCCTTGGTGATAAATAGCTCGGTTCCCCAACATTTCAAAATACTGGGTTTGATGATGAGAAGTTGCTGTTGGGTTATTCAAAGTATACAGCAGACTAGTTCCTTCAATAGGCTGTTGTTTTACGCCATTAACTTCAGTTGGCTCAGTAATTCCAGCAGCTTCCAGAATAGTAGGTGCAATATCAATTACATGATGAAATTGAGAGCGAATTCCCCCATGGTCGAGAATATGATTCCCCCAAGCAATCACTAAAGGATTACGAGTTCCACCAAAATGAGAAGCTATTTGTTTTGTCCATTGAAAAGGTGTAGTTCCCGCCCAAGCCCAAGCCGCATGATAGTGATTAAAAGTCTTGGGACTCCCTAAATCATCAGCATGAGCTATCAGTTCTTCTAGACTTTCAGGTACGCCATTGAAAACTTGTAATTCATTATCACTACCGCTTAAACCACCTTCTGCACTAGCACCATTATCTCCCACAATAAATAAGACTAAAGTGTTATCCAGTTCACCCAGTTGATCAACAGCATTGATTAACCGTCCTACTTGATCGTCTGTATGAGCCAAAAATCCCGCAAATACCTCCATCATATGGGCGTAAAGTTTCTGTTCCGGTGCTGAAAGAGAATCCCAGGCTGGTAATTGTTGAGGACGAGGGGTAAGTTGAGCATTTGCGGGAATTACTCCCAGTTGTTTTTGGCGAGCAAAGGTTTCTTCCCGTAATTTATCCCACCCTTGGTCAAACTGACCGCGATACTGATCAATCCAAGCTTGCGGCGCATGATGAGGTGCGTGGGTAGCACCTGTAGCCAAATAGGTAAAGAATGGTTTTTCTGGAGCAATGGATTGCTGAGAGCGAATCCAGGCGATCGCATGGTCTACTAAATCTGGAGTCAGATGATAATCAGGTTGATTGCTTGGTGGTCCAATCCGCTTGTTATTTTCGACCAAAGCCGGAGTCCATTGGTTAGTATCACCACCCAAAAAGCCATAAAAATAATCAAACCCCAAGCTATTAGGCCAGCGATCGAATGGACCTGCTAGACTAGTTTCATGATCTGGTGTATTATGCCATTTACCAAAAGCTGCTGTACTGTAGCCATTTTGACGTAGGACTTCAGCGACAGTCGCAGCGCTTTTGGGTAAAATCGTTGTATAGCCAGGGAACCCCGTAGCTAATTCTGTAACTACGCCTGTGCTCACTGAGTGATGATTACGTCCAGTCAATAAAGCTGCTCTAGTGGGTGAGCAGAGAGCTGTAGTGTGGAATTGATTATAGCGTAAACCTCTAGCAGCTAATCGAGTTAAATTAGGAGTGTCTACAGGACCACCAAATGTGCTAGCTTGACCAAAACCGACATCATCTAATAGAATCAGCAGGACATTAGGAGCTTTTTTGGGAGCAGTAATAGGGTCGGGAAAATCTGGTTTGGACTCCTTGTAAGTCGTTCCTATTGTCCCTTGAAATGGTGGTGGGTTAATTGGGAGAATTTTTGCTGTATCTGCTATGGTGGGACTAGTCCCGATCAACAGAGCCATGAGGAGCAATAAGGCGAACCTGAATATTCGCCGGAGATATAAACCTGTTCTATTTTCAGACTTCATTTTTATCCTGATGATTGATGAGATTTTTGACTAGGCGAAAGCCGATATGACTAGTTCCCGTATCGGGAGTTTGGGATTCTCGCGCAGCTGGACGATACCGACTGCAATAATTGGGAGAGCAGAGGTAAGAACCACCTTTGATCACATGGAGCAATTTCTCTGTAGGTTTATTGGGGTCAAAACTTTCAGCTTTTGTCGGTCCTGTGGGGTTAATCTGGTTAGATTTATGACTATGTCCTGGGCTAAACCAGTCAGAAGTCAACTCCCAAACATTACCCGCCATATCGTAAAGACCATAACCATTGGGTGGAAATGTACCTACAGGAGCTAGACCCTCGTAACCATCGGCTTTGCTATTAAAAAATGGAAAATTCCCTTGCCAAGTGTTCGCTTTTTTGGGCGAATAGCGATCGCCCCAAGTATAGGTTGCGCCAACTAATCCCCCCCGCGCTGCGTACTCCCATTGGGCTTCAGTCGGTAGTGATTTTCCTCTCCACTGAGCATAAGCTACAGCATCTTCGTAGGCTATATGCACAACTGGGTAGTCGGATTTACCCTTAATCGTACTATTAGCACCAAGAGGATGTTGCCAATTTGCACCTATGGTCCAATGCCACCAACTGGATAAGGAAACTGGCTGAGTATCTTCTTTTACCAACTCAAACACTAAGGAACCAGGTAATAATTGTTCATTTGGTAAGTCAGGAAAATCTTTTGCAGATAAAGGACGCTCTGCGACTGTCACATATCCTGTTGCTTTGACAAACTGGGCAAATTGGGCGTTTGTTACTTCATATCTATCGATACAGAAGGGAGTGACTGTTGCATTTATAACTGGGCCCTCTTCTATAAATCTAACATTCACTGCTCCTCCCATTTGCAAAGCACCTCCTGGAATAAATACCATTTGTTGCGGACAAATTGTGGGAGGAGGATTAACTCCAGCTAGAGCTGTGGGTGAATAGACTAACAAAGATATCAACAGAAGTCCAAATATAGACCATTGAATCAACAGCAGGCTGAAAAAACCAAGTTTCTTCCCAGACATGGCCATGGGTAAATACATTAAAATACTATATACCGATCAGATTACAGATGATTAAATTTCATACAAATAAACTACATCTTGCAGCCGAATAAGTCAAGAATTTGGCAATATCTGGGAATTAAACCTATATGAATTGATTTTATGGGACTTAGAGGTGGATTTAGGGTTTTGGTATATCGATCCCCACTGATTTCAATGAATCTACCCATTTTTGATTTAATACAAGGGATTGAGGTTCTATTTGTTGCAGTTCAAAAAGCCGTGTAATTGATTCATACCAAAAACCGTTTTCAGCGTATATGTCTATCTGCTGAATAGGTGTCGCTTTAGCGAGCAGTTTTTTTAACTCAGCGCTGGGTTCTGTATATTCAATAGCAGCACTTTTAGATAAATCCTCAGTGCGATCGCTAGGATTACAAATAATAGCCACCGCCCAGGAGTAAGTTTTCTTTAATTGTAACCTGGGGGCTGTTTCTGGTAACTTTAAAGCTATAATTCCCCTAGAAGAATTAACAACAGGAACGATTGTTTGATAAAGACTTTGCATATTCTCATCAAACAGGCTTAGTTCTATAGTTTTAGCTTTAGTTGGAGGTAATTGGAACAAAAAAGTGGGGCGATCGCTCGTAGTTAAACCAATATAGCTACTAGGGCTAAATAGGGTTATTTCTGCTGGTGTAGCTGTAGAACTCCCTAAACAAGCTGATTCATCTGTCCTTGTTCCCGCCCCGACGGTTTTTTTAGGAGCACCTCCCGGGGGAGGAACGAAATCACCTGATGGTTTCTGCTGTGCTTGTAGAGGAGAGATTTGAGCGATTAAAGCTGTTAGTACCAGTAAAATGGAGGATAAACCCTCTGTGTAGCGGGTCTGAGTATTTTTTTTCATACGAGTATTAGGTATAGTAAATACCCAGTATAACAGCGATTTTCCAGATAGTGAAAATCTTCTTACTCATCTATCACCTATTAAATCAGTATATGCGACAAGGCGATCGCGTCCTTGATTTTTAGCCATATAGAGTGCTTTATCAGCCTTGAGAATTAAATCTGATAATAAAAAATTAGAACTAAGATTCATACTCACAACACCACAACTAATCGTCACAAAAGAATGGGCTGTAGAATTAATATGGGGAATATTTAAACCTCTCACCTGCTGGAGGATTCTTTCTGCTATCTGGGTAGCTTTAGCTAAATCAGTATTTGGTAAAATTATGGCAAACTCTTCTCCACCATAACGAGCAACTACACCAAATTTAAGTACAACTACCGAAATAGCCGCAGCGACCTGAATTAGACATTTATCTCCTGCTTGATGTCCATAGGTATCATTGTAGATTTTAAAGCAGTCAACATCGCAGAAAATTAGGGCGATGTTGCCTTTTTTAGATACCTGTTTCTGTAAAAACTTATCGAAATAACGACGGTTAAATATCTGGGTTAACTCATCAAAACAGGCTTGTATGCTGAGTTTTCTATTGTGATGACTGGTAGTGACAATTGTAGCCAAAAAATTTGCTAATAAAGGTGATAATATCGGTACCCAAAAGCCATTGAGGAAAATCAAATAATGAGTAATTAACAAGCAAATACCTTGAAAAAAAATACTTATTTCTAAGCGATAGAGAGATGTCTTTTGATCGCAAAGAGAAAATCGGATAAATTGCAAACTAATTGTCGCGCCAATTAACGACCAAATCCAAATCCAAATCCAAATCCAAGCATGTTGGACAGTTTTAATAAAAGGGCGTTCCTCTAAGCCAGCATTAATAATTTGACTTGTTAAATTAGCATGAATAATAATTCCCATTGCTCCAGAAAAGGGAACTTTAAAATTATCGGGAATACTCTCTGCGGTTGTACCAATTAAAACAATGCGATCTCGAAATAGTCCCACCGGGACTTGATTATTTAAGACTTTTGTGATCGGAATAGTTGGAAATAGGGCTTTTCCGCCGCGAAAATTTATTAATATCTGATAACCTCCTATATCCTCATTTACATAGCCACTATCATTTGGATTTAATGGCTCAAAAATAACTTTACCTAGCTGAATTTGACGAGTTTTTTCATTTAATAATTTGGGTGTAATTCCTTGGCTATATAAATATTGTAAAGCCACTTTTGTGGCAAAGCTAGTTTTCACAGGCTGGTTTGGTAAATTGGCAAATAATAAACCCCGTCGCACCTCGCCATCTTGGTCTACCACCATATCAGAAAACCCAATTTGTCGTTCTGCTAGATTTGGCGGGGGAGCTATAGATGGTGCTATTAATTTCTCTATACCAATTAGATTCGGAGTAGATGTAAATACTTTTTTTAATTCCTTATAACCAGTCATAACAGGCAAATTACGATAAATGTCTAAACCGATAATACTGGGTTTTTGTTGTTTAATTTTCTCAATTAGTTTCGCTAAATCTTGGTCAGGAATCGGCCATTGCTTCAAAGTGGTAATATCCGCCTCATTAATGGTGACAATCACAATCCTAGAATCTATAGTTTCAGGTGGACGCAGCTTAAACCATAGGTCTAAAAAAAATAATTCAGGGACTTGTAATATTCCCGTCAAACTCACCAAAATTGTTACAACAGCAGTCCCAGAACCAATCAGGATTGAAATCATTTGTTCTGTTGATAAGAATAGAGGGAATTTGTGTTTAAACTTTGTCCACATTAACTTTTTACATGTATGATATTCGTACTTATCCTGTTCTCACAAGTCCCAAAAATGAAATAAGCGAATTTTAGGTATAATGTCAATTATCTGGGAAATATCAGCCCTTAGTTTAATCCTTTGCGGAGAAAAGACATTGTCAAAATTGCCAACACAGCCTTTATCTGAACTGCAAAAACTGGGGGTACTCTTGGGTATCGGGCTGGGGGTATTCATGTCAACCCTTGATGTGGGGATTATTAATGTAACTCTACCCACCCTCGTTAAATCCTTGCATACTAACTTTCCCCAAGCCCAATGGGCTGTACTCAGTTATACACTAGTTAGTTCTAGTTTTGTCTTGCTGGTAACTCGCTGGGGAGATATGTGGGGCAAAAAAATTCTCTACCTTGGGGGGCTGGTTTTATTTACCTTGAGTTCGCTATTATGTGGATTCGCACCTGATATCAATTGGCTAATCGGCTTTCGTGCTTTGCAAGGACTTGGTTCTGTATTTCTTTCTGGACTTGGTTTGGCAATCATTACAGAAGTCTTCCCTACCTCACAGCGAGGTCGAGCTGTAGGTATTATCGGTAGTGTGGTTTCCTTGGGAGTTGCTCTTGGTCCTTCCGTAGGCGGTCTACTTCTGGGGTTAGCAGGGTGGCGTAGTGTGTTTTTAGTCAATGTCCCTTTGGGTATTTTCGCTAGTTTCATTGTAGCTAAATTAGTCCCACCTTCAACAATAGCTGTAGGTAAGCAATTATTCGACCCCTTAGGTGCTGGCTTGGCTTTAATTACCTTAGGTAGTTTTGCGCTGGGAATGACTCAGGGACAACGCTATGGATTCGCTAGTCTGAGTGCATTACTTTTGTTGGCGATCGCCATTCTTGGCTTAGTCAGTTTCATCTTAGCAGAAATTCGCTTGGAACAACCACTATTAGAACTGCGTTTATTCCGCAATCAACACCTGAGTAGGAATTTATTTAGTAATTTTTTAGTATATATTGTACTCAGTGGTACTTTATTGGTAACACCTTTTTTCCTGGAGAGAGTCAAACACTATTCAACTGTGGAAGTAGGGATATTACTAGCAGTACAATCTATTATTAGTGGATTGATTGCGCCGATTTCTGGGACATTATCAGACCGATACGGCTCTCGATTAATTGGTTTACTGGGATTGGGTTTAATGATCAGTGGATGTTTAGCTATCAGTACTTTTGGGACTCAAGTGACTGAGTGGAGTTATATCTTACCTTTTTCCATCTTTGGTTTAGGATTCGGTTTGTTCCGATCGCCTAACGACAGCACAATTATGGGGGCGGTTCCGAGGGAGCGGTTGGGAATTGCTTCTGGTTTGTTATCTCTTTCCCGTACCTGTGGGGTGACAGTGGGAATTTCTGTAATTGGTGCGGTATTTGCAACATTAAGTAGTAGTGTTGCCAATGGTCAAGATATCGCTGTTGCTCCACCTGAAGCAATTATCGCTGGATTTCAGGGAACTTTTCGTCTATGTGCTATTTTTCTCTCTGGCGCAGCATTAGCGTTAGTTGGGAAAGGTTCCAGCTTAGAAAAATCATCAGGAGATATTTTATGAGTGCTAAATTATCAGGAAAAGTCGCTGTTGTTACTGGCGCATCTTCTGGAATTGGTAAAGCTACAGCTCTAGCTTTAGCCGCAGAGGGCGCAAAAGTGGCGATCGCCGCTCGCAGAAGCGATCGCCTAGAATTAGTCGCAAAACAGATCGAGCAACTTGGCTCACAAGCGCTACCAATTGTGGCTGACATCACTGACGAAGCTCAAGCCAATCACATCATCCAAACAGCCCACGCGGAATTTGGGCAGATTGATATTTTGATAAATAACGCAGGTATAGCACTTTTAGGCAAAATTGCCCATGCTGATACCTCCGATTGGAGACGCATGATCGAGTTGAATGTTTTAGGGTTAATGTGGACTACCCACGCAGTTTTGCCTATTTTTACAGCCCAAAAATCAGGACATGTTGTCAATATTTCTTCTGTTGCTGGGCGCACAATTAGAGTCGGGATCGGTGTGTATAATGTAACTAAATGGGGAGTAAATGCTTTTTCGGAAGCATTGCGTCAGGAAGTATGCAAAGAAAATATCCGTGTCACGGTGATTGAACCAGGGTTAGTAGATACCGAAATTAATGACCATATTACTGATGTAGAAGCTAAACAGGCGATCGAAGCACGCAGGAAGTCTCTCACACCGTTACAAAGTGAAGATATAGCTGGAGCAGTAATTTATGCTGTAACTCAGCCGAAACATGTGAATGTAAATGAAATTCTCATCCGTCCAACTGAACAAGAACAATAAGTTGGCGAAATTTGACAGCCGAGCAGAATTTCCCTCCTGACTCCTGACTCCTGCTTTAAGATATTAAAGTTACCAACAAGAACTCTTTCTTGACTAGGAATAAGTTCTTAAAGCCTTGTATTGAATATTTGTCTGCATATTTATCCCAATTTTGATATTCAATACTACTGAATAACTTATGTGCTATTTTCAAGTAACAGCTTTGTACCGTAACGAAAGGATCCACTTTATAGTCAGCGCATCTACAGAAGAAGAAGCTGCGAATCAAGTTCAGCATACATATCCTGATTGTACAATCGAAAATATTGTCAAGTTCGAGCAACCCAATGAATAACCGCCTATTTTTGTTGCTTTTGTGGAGATAGTGCTGAACTGAAATCGTCTGTCTGCATCACTAATAATATTCAGGTTCAAATAGCGCCACAGTCACAGCACTAAATGCAAAAGCTGCGACTAATGGCATAGGACACTTTAACCAAAAGGTAGATATTACACCCACGATTGCTGTAACAATGGCTGAAATTGACCAAAATAGCTCTGTTTTAGTAAGTCCATTCTGTTGCTTAATCAGTCTTAAAGCATGAACTGGAATTGGTTCTGGCATTACTCCCCCTGGAGGAAAAGCCCAATAATTATTGCTGCGCTCGATAAATAGATCTGTCCAGCCATTTTCTATACACCATGCTTCGACCCATTGGATGGAATATCGGTTAATCATACACAAGTACCTATTATGATTGTTAACTTTTGTATATAGATGAGGTAGAATAACAAGCAGAATTCCTCAAGACACTTTCTCTACTCTATCTATGGAGATAAAGATGCGAAAAAGTTACAATATGTAACTTTCTTTTGGCTTTTGTGAGATGATGTTAATTACTTTCTTAGAAATAAATATAAAGCCTAAAAAGGAAATTTTCAAGTCAAGAAATGTAAACTGATAAATTCTTACATCAGCTGTTTATCTGCTTTTCTCGCTCTATTCTTCAAGAAAGTTATCCTAAAAGTAGGAATTAGATATTAAGTTTTAATTAGTAAATTGAGTTGGTTAGTTAAAAATGAATTGGCGTCAAGTGTTAGGGTTAATTTTAGGGCTGTTCGTTTGGTCTATTGCATCTGAAGCACTAGCTGTCAATTGGACTCATCCACTATCGTTCAGTAACGCAGAGTTATCTAGACAAGACTTCTCAGGACAAAGTTTGCAAGCGGCTGAGTTCTCTAATGCAAATTTAGAAATGGCTAATTTTGAATATGCGGATTTAAGGGGAGCGGTTTTAAGTGCTTCAGTGATGACACAAGCGAATCTACATGGAGCTGATTTAACTAATGCGATGCTGGACCAGGTAAAATTGGTCGGAGCCGATTTGAGTGACGCTATCCTTCTGGAAACTATATTGCTCCGTACTATCTTCACCAATGTGAACATTAAAGGTGCAGACTTTACAGATGCAATTTTAGATAGAGCACAAATTCATGAGCTATGTGGAAAAGCCAGTGGAGTCAATTCTAAAACTGGTATAAAAACCTATGATTCGCTAGGATGTCGATGAAACATGTAGGGGTAATTGGTGGTGGACAACTCGCCTGGATGATGGGTAATCCAGCAAAAAAGCTAGGGATAAAATTACTGGTGCAAACTCCCAGTTATCATGACCCAGCTGTGTCTATTGCCCAGGAAACGATTTTTGCTGCTGTCAATGATGCTTCTGCTACAGCAGTTTTGGCTACACATACTGATGTTATTACATTTGAAAATGAGTTTGTTAACTTAGACGCATTGTTTTTATTAGAACAACAAGGTGTTTGTTTTTATCCCAAATTGGCAACTTTGGTACCTTTATTGGATAAATATCACCAAAGAAAATATTTGCAGAGTTTAGGGTTACCAGTGCCGCAGTTTTTTACCTGCGACCGATTAGAAGATATTTTGGCTAAGAGAGAATATCTGAATTTTCCAATAGTTTTAAAAGCACGACGACTTGGTTATGATGGACAAGGGACATATATAGTGCGAGATGTCACCGCTTTGTCTAACTTGGTGGCTGTATGGAGTCAGCGTGGTACAGAAATTTTAGTGGAAGAATTTGTCCCTTTTGTGAGGGAGTTAGCCATAATTGCTGCTCGTTCAGTTGATGGGGAAATTGTGACTTATCCCATTGTAGAAACTCAACAAGTAGAGCAAGTTTGTCGGCGCGTAATTGCGCCAGCTGAGATTACCTTGGCTCAATCTCAGGAAATTGAGGCGATCGCCCAAACACTTTTAACCAATTTACAAGTTGTCGGTATTTTGGGGATTGAATTATTTCTCACCCATGCAGGTAAAATCATCATCAATGAAATTGCTCCCAGGACGCATAATTCTGGACACTTCTCACTGGATGCTTGTGAAACTTCTCAATTTGAGCAACATCTCAGGGCTGTCTGTGGTTTACCACTGGGTAGATCCTCCATGTCTTGTAAAAGCGTAGTTATGGTCAACCTCTTGGGTTACGAAAACTCCCAAAGCGATTATCAACATCAACGCCAACAGTTGGCAGAAATTCCTGACTCTCATCTTCATTGGTATGGTAAGACAGAATCTCGTCGCGGACGGAAACTCGGACATATAACAGTATTGTTAGAGCAGCAAAATCAAGACAAAGCTCAGGAAATCATCCATCAGATAGAAGGTATTTGGTACCCAGCCACAAAGCTTGACCATTGAGGTCGAACAAAATCGAGCAAAAAAAATCCCCAATTTTCCAGCTTGACCACACAAAAATTTTTTGGAAGCTATAATAGTTTTTAGTTACACTGCGACGATTGGTGACTGCTTACAAGTTTTTTGATCTATGTCTTTAAGAAACAGGGAATTAAATAATTCTTGTGGCAGTAGACCGAGCATGTACTCGGAAACTTTAAACGAGAAACTCCAGTTCCCACCTGGTTAAACCAGGTCATAAACTTAGGCAAAACGGCGTTGCGGTGAACTCAAAAATGTTTTAGCTCCCCAGGTTAAACGACCGGGGAGTTTTAATTGTTATATGTTATTGGTAATTGAACTTGCTGGAACTTCTGGGAATATTATTTCTGTTATGCGTCGTACTGTATTAGATAATGGCATTGTTGTTTTATCTGCTGAAAACCAAGCTGCAGATATTATTTCCGCAAAAATTTTTGTCCGAGCTGGTAGTTCCTGCGAAAACCGCGAAAAAGCTGGACTAGCACATTTACTCTCATCTGTGATGACCAAGGGGTGTGAAGGGTTATCCAGTTTGGAAATTGCGGAAAAAGTCGAGTCTATAGGGGCTAGTTTGAGTACAGACGCTGTAACTGATTACTTTGTGCTATCTGTGAAGACAATAACTTCCGACTTTACAGAAATTTTTACATTAGCCGGACAAATTTTGCGATCGCCTACATTTCCAGAAGCGCAAATAGAATTGGAAAGGCGGTTAACCTTACAAGATATCCGTTCTCAGAAAGAACATCCGTTTAGTTTAGCTTTTGAGCAGATGCGTCAAGCAATGTACCAAGAGCATCCCTATGCTATGTCGATATTAGGGAATGAAACCACTGTTGGGAATATTACTCGTGAAGATCTGCAGCAATTTCACAAAACTTATTTCCGTCCCGATAATATTGTGATTAGTGTTGCGGGTAGGATCACTACAGAAGCAGTCCTAGAATTAATCGAAAAAACCTTTGGTGATTGGCAAGCAGCAGATTCAGCTTTGCCTGTACTTGACTTACCTGAGATTCCTATAGCACCTAAACATTGCCGTAAACCTCTAAGTACACAACAGTCAATTGTGATGCTGGGTTATATGGGTCCAGCCGTTGGTTCTCCAGAGTTTGCTGCGCTTAAGTTAGTTTCCACCTATTTGGGTAATGGTCTTTCGAGTCGCCTATTTGTGGAATTGCGGGAAAAGCGGGGTTTAGCTTATGAAGTATCAGCAATTTACTCAACTCGGTTATTTCCAGCTTCCTTCATAGTTTATATGGGTACTGCGTCAGAAAATACGAGTATAGCTATCCAAGGATTGTACCAAGAAGTGGAATTATTGCGGAATGAGGAGTTATCAGAGAAGGCTCTACAAACGTCTAAAAACAAGATTTTAGGTCAATATGCTTTAGGTAGACAAACTAATGGACAAATTGCTCAACTATATGGGTGGTATGAAATTTTGGGGTTGGGAATTGGATTTAGTGAACTGTTTCCCAAATTAATTTCCCAGGTGACTTCTCAAGATGTCATAGCAGCAGCTCGTCGGTATTTAAAGGACCCTTATCTTTCTTTGGTAGGACCTGAAGAAATAATTAATATCGCCTCGCTGGATTGAATAGGTAATGCGATCGCTGGAAATGCTAACTCTCCATCTGGGTGAGGAAGACTACTTTGATATGGTAAAAGACTCTGCTCATTTTATCTAGCACTATAAATTTTACTTTCCAAAACCCAACTAACAAGACTAACAATTAACAATAGGGGAATCAGCCAATCACCCCATCGGACATATAAAGTTCGAGTTTGTCGGCGATAGATTGTCTCCGCATGAACTTCATAAGTGTTATATCCCGACTTCCACAAAGTTCTCCCATGGGGATCAACGAAAGCTGAATATCCTGTATTCGTCACCCTCACCGCCCATCTATCAGTTTCGATCGCTCGCATTATGTCCTGAGCATGATGTTGTTCTGGCATAGCAGCACTATAATGGGCATCATTAGCCGCACTGAGAATGAATTCCCCGCCATCTGCTGCTTGGCGACGGAAATTTTGCGAAAAGGCGGATTCATAACAAATAGCAGCGATCGCTCTCCCAAAAGGCGTATTAAAAATCTGATGGGCTGCTCCTGGAACTTGAGTCGCTTCCAAGGGTGATAAACGATGAACGATGCTTCCTAAAACTTCCGCAAAGGGAATATATTCTCCCAAAGGAACTAACTTATATTTGTCGTAATGACTGAAAATTTCCCCCTTACCATCAACCGTAAATAAACTATTTGTATAACTATTTGTATAACTATTTGTATAACTATTACCTTTTTTACCAAACGCTCCCACCCAAGCTAATACTCCTTTTTCCTTGATCGCTGCGATTAAAGGAGTTTGGTTTAATTGACTTTGATATATAGGTAAAGCGCCTTCTGGAGTCAGAACTGCGTTTACTCCTTGACCGACTAAAGTTAAATACCCTTCTGTGTAACCCACAACAGCACGATCAAATCCTTCTGGAAGCAGTTTGATTTGGTTGGAGATATTACCTTGAACAATCCCCACTTTTAATTCTGCTGTCGATCGCTCATTCAGGGGTTGAAGATATAAAATATAGCCGGTCAAATGACTAATAATTAATATAGCGACGGCGATCGCCAAATAAGGATTACCAAATTTCACAGGTAGAGAAACCGCAGTAACTTGTTTACGATTGATCCAAGCTTCTGCAATTAAACCATTCACAGCCACAATAATCGCTGTGATTGTCGTCGGACCTGAAAGTTGACCTAAATGCAAAATTGCTAGATTTTGGGGTGATTGAGTATAGGATAACGAAGTCCACCATAAAGCGCCTAAACTCCATAGTCCTTCTAAAGCACACCAAATAGCTGTACCTAATAATATTCGTAATCCAGGCTTTTGTCTATCTAGATGCAACAGCAAAATTGTCCAGATAGAAACTAATATCCCTCCCCAGAGACTAATCGCTGTCCAACAGAAAAGGGTAATCGCTAAACTCGGTAACCAAGGAACTCCCAACCAATCCATCGGGTAAATTCCTGTAATCCAGGAAAGAGCAGTTCCGTGATAACCCAAAGCCCAAGCGATCGCCAGAAAAATCACCTTTGCTCGATTATGTCTGTATTTAACGATTAATACCCATAAAGGAGCCAATGCAAACCAAGCTAACCACCATAATCCCATAGGGGCAACCGTTGCTCCCATTAAAATTCCACTACCTAAAGCAATTAAGGGAGCAAAAGGGGAAAAAGGATTTTTTCCTGTTTCCCGTTGCTGTCTATATAGACTCTGTTTCTTCAGCATCAGCAGCATCAGGAGGAACGATCGCCACTCCAGTAATTGCATCATCCTCATCTAACTTTTGTACCCTGACTCCTGTAGCTGAACGGGATTGAATCGAAATCGCATTCACTGCTTGACGAATAATAATCCCGCGATTCGTCACCATCATAATTTCCTCATCATTATTCACAATCCGCAACGTAGCTAGTTTGTCTTTGGTTTTGCGGTTTTTGAATTTTGTGGCGGTTAAACCTTGACCAGCCCGATTTTGTAAGCGGAATTGGGCGACCGGTACACGTTTCCCATATCCCCCCATCGTGATGATCAACACCCAAGGTCCAACGCTATTATTAGCGGAACTTTCTGGGGAAACTTCGGCGGATTCTTCTAAAATCTCGCTCTCCAGAATTTCCACTTCTTCGATTTCTCCTTCTACTTCAGGACTTAAACTATCCTTCAAAGTATCCAGAATCGCAGCTGGAAGAATATCCATCCCCACCAATTCATCTTTATCCTTCAACTTCATGGATTTTACCCCGCGAGTTGCTCTACTTAATGGGCGTAATTGTTCGTGATTACAACGGAAGTGAATCGCCATTCCCCGACGAGAGCCGATAATCACACTATCTTCTACCCTAGCTCGTCTCACCCACCTGAGTTGGTCCCCTTCTTCCAAAGATATAGCAATTAAACCATTCGCCCGAATATTACTAAAAGCCGCCAATTCGGTTTTTTTGATGTTACCGCCTTTGGTGAGCATGACTAGATATTCTTCACTACTAAACTCATCTACAGGTACGATGGAAGTGATTTTTTCTTCTTTGGGAATGGGTAACATTTGCACAATTGGTGTCCCTCGACTCGTCCGAGAACCTTCTGGAATTTGATAGGTTCTTAAAGAGTAGACAACACCGCGATCGCTAAAGAATAAAATGCTGTCATGGTCGCAACAAGTGAGAAAATGCTCAACAGTATCATTATCTTTGACCTTAGCAGCAGCTTTTCCTCGAGTAGCGCGACTTTGCGACTCAAAGGTATTTACCGGCATTCGTTTGATATAACCTTGTTCCGTGACTAGAATGATCACTTTTTCATTAGCAATCAAATCCAGATCATCCAACTCTCCTTCACCATGAGCAATTACTGTCCGGCGCGGAGTGGCGAAATTAGTTTTAATTTGGGTGATTTCAGTTTCAATAATCTCTAAAACTCTCTCCCGTTTGGCTAAAATATCCCGCAAATCGGTAATTTGGATTTGGAGGTCTTCATGTTCTAGGCGAATTTTATCGGCTTCTAAAGCTGTTAATCGGCGCAACTGCATTTGCAGAATAGCATCTGCTTGCGCTTCTGAAAGTCCATAATTAGTAATCAACTCTCCTTTTGCTGTGGGTGCGTCCGGTGCTCGCCGGATTAAGTTAATAATCCCATCTAAATGCTCTAGAGCAATGAGCAAACCTTGGAGAATGTGGTCCCGTTCTTCTGCTTTGCGGAGTTCATGACGAGTCCGTCTGTTGATCACATCGATGCGGAAATCAAGGAAGACGGTTAAGAACTGTCTGAGAGTTAAAACCTGCGGGTCATCAGCATTGACTAACGCCAACATATTTGCGCCAAAGTTGGCTTGGAGAGGGGTTTGTTTGTAGAGATTATTCAGCACTACACGCGGATAAGCATCCCGTTTGAGTTCAATCACAATTCTCATCCCATCGCGATCGCTCTCATCCCGAATATCTGCTATCCCGTCGATCCGCTTATCGTTGACTAACTCCGCAATTTTTTCAATTAATGCGGCTTTATTAGTTTGATAGGGTAATTCTGTGATGATAATCGCATCTCTTTCCGGTCTACCACGCTGTTCAATCGTTTCAATACTAGCTACACCACGCATAGTAATGGAACCACGTCCAGTTGTGTAAGCTTCTTTAATCGCTGCTGTTCCTAAAATCTGTGCGCCTGTGGGAAAGTCCGGTCCATGGATATATTGCATTAAATCCGTATCTGTCATTTCTGGATTGTGAATTAATGCGGTCAATCCATCGATCAATTCTCCCAAGTTATGGGGAGGGATGTTTGTCGCCATTCCCACAGCAATCCCTGAAGAACCATTTAACAGTAATTGGGGAATCCGGGCTGGTAAGACTGTCGGCTCTTGTTGGGAACCATCAAAGTTGTCGATGAAATCTACTGTTTCTGATTCGATATCTTGTAGTAATGCGGCGCTAGTCAAAGCTTGTAAGCGACATTCCGTGTACCGCATCGCTGCTGGTGGGTCATTGTCTATTGAACCGAAGTTTCCATGACCGTTAATCAAAGGCGATCGCATGGAAAAATCCTGCGCCATCCGCACCAAAGCATCATATACTGCTGTATCTCCGTGGGGATGATATTTACCTAATACTTCCCCAACAACACGGGCGCATTTGCGAAAAGGGCGGTCTGGTAATAAACCCAATTCGTTCATGGCGTAGAGGATGCGTCGATGCACAGGTTTGAGACCATCCCTAGCATCTGGTAGCGCCCGACCCACGATTACGCTCATGGCGTATTCCAGATAAGAGTGCGACATCTCGTTGCGCAAATCCGTCGGGATAATCCTCTCCTGTGAGGTTGTCATAACCTACAAAACTCCAAAAATTTTAAATTTTAGCTTTTACTATTGACAAAATACAAAATTATGTGAAATTAATCTTGAATAATTGTCATCTTCTGTTACGATTCTAGCATATTATGATGTGTTAACTATGGTGGTTTGATAACTAAATAATCATCCAGTCAAAAATAACTGGTTTCAATTATTATGAAAAAAATATACTTTCCTCATCTAAAATTCTTTTATCTATCAAGCAAAACTATGCGTACTTTTACAGGAATTCAACGTGTTCTTTTCTCCTTTTTATTTTTTGGTGTTCTCCTTTCCCAACAGAGTACATTAGCTATTTTAGCTATACCAATTAGGAGTAAAAAAGGTATGGTGGTATCCGCCCATCCCCTAGCTAGTCAGGCGGGTGTATCTATGTTAGCTAAAGGTGGTAATGCAGTAGACGCAGCTGTCGCTACAACTTTTGCTCTTTCGGTTGTGGAACCTTTTTCTGCGGGAGTTGGAGGGGGAGGATTTCTGTTAATGCATTTAGAAAAAACAGGTGAGATTAAGGCTTTAGATTTTCGTGAACGCGCACCTTTAAAAGCTACAAAAAATATGTATCTCGATGCACAGGGTAAAGTGCGTCCTAATGCAAGCATTAATGGTTATTTAGCAGTAGCAACACCAGGTACAATCGCTGGTATGTATGAAGTTCAGCATCGTTATGGTAAGTTACCCTGGAAGGAAGTTATTCAACCAGCGATCGCTTTGGCTCAAAAAGGTTATGTGATTAGCGACTATTCTGTTTTCCCTGCTATTCCAGCATTCTCGCTGCGTAAGCAGACAATTCTCCGCAATCGCGCCATGAAAGATATTTTCATCCACGATGGGGATTACTATCAGCCGGGAGAAAGGCTAATTCAGCATGATTTAGCTGAGACTCTGAAAGCGATCGCTGTAGACCCTAAAAGTTTTTACACGGGGAAAATTGCTCATACTATAGCGGCAGACATGGCAAAAAATGGGGGTTTGATCACTCTAGCTGATTTAAAAGCCTATAAACCGATTTGGCGAACACCTGTATGTGGAAATTTCCATGCTGTGAAAATATGCTCTATGCCACCACCGTCATCTGGTGGTATTATTTTATTAGAAATGTTGAATATAATTGGCGATTGGGATCAGCTTGCTGCATGGGGATGGCACAATCCTAACGCTTTGCATATAATGGCGGAAGCGATGAAAATCGCTTATTGCGATCGCGCTCAATATTTAGGCGACCCTGATTTTGTCAAAATCCCTATACAGCAGCTTATTAGTCCCGCATATGCGAAAAAACGTCGTCAAGAAATTAATCCTGATCTGGCAAAACCCTCTACAGAAGTCAAACCAGGATTAACTACGACTCCATTCCAGCAGGAATCAACAGAAACTACGCATCTAAATGTTGTGGATGCTGAACACAATGCTATTAGTCTGACTTTCACCATCAATTTGAGATTTGGTGCTGGTATTGTCACACCAGGAACGGGAATCATTCTGAATAATGAAATGGATGATTTTGCGATCGCCCCTGGAGTGTCCAACTCTTTTGGTTTAGTCGGTAACAGCGCTAATGCGATCGCCCCTGGAAAAACCCCTCTTTCTAGCATGACTCCCACAATTATTACCCAAAATAATCACTTGCAAATGACAGTTGGCGCTCCTGGCGGTAGCACGATCATTACTCAAGTATTGCAAGTTATTTTGCATGTTTTAGCTTATAAAATGGATGTGGGTGCAGCCGTTTCAGTTCCTCGGATACATCACCAATGGTTACCAGATGAGTTGCGAGTCGAAAATTGGGGTTTAGATGCGCTGACTCTGGCAGATTTAAAGCGTCGCGGACATAAAATTCATCAAACAGAGCCTTGGGGTAATAGCAATGCGATCGTAGTTGGTGAAGATGGAACTCTGATCGGAGCAGCCGACCCTCGCGGTGAAGGTGTCGCAGTCGGGAATCGGGAGTAAGGAAGAAGGGTGTAGGGATTGAGAAATTGGGATTTCTATGATGACATGCCTTCTGACTTTTAATGGATATAATGGAGAGTTGGCAAGTTTCAAACTCTTGCCAACTCTCTGTATCACTAACAGTTATTTAATTTGGAATGATTTTCCAAAGCGCACGATTGTAGTAATTAGCATCAGTTCCCACAACGTTAGGACTTTGGAAGCCACTAGATGCTAGCCAGCCTCCTTCATCTCCTCGTTTTCCTTTGATTGCAGGTCCGTCCGAAAATGCGTAACGCTTTGTCTCTTGGTTTTCAATCAAAAAGTTATCACCACTGGGGATAATTTTCCAAAGCGCACGATTGTAGTAATTAGCATCAGTTCCCACAACGTTAGGACTTTGGAAGCCACTAGATGCTAGCCAGCCTCCTTCGTCTCCTCTGTTTCCTTTGATTGCAGGTCCATCCGAAAACAGATACCGCTTTGTCTCTTGGTTTTCAATCAAATAACTGTTACCAGATGGAATGATCTTCCATAAGGCACGATTGTAGTAATTAGCATCCGTTCCCACAACATTAGGACTTTGGAAGCCACTAGATGCTAGCCAGCCCCCTTCGTCTCCTCTGTTTCCTTTGATTACAGGTCCATCCGAAAACAGATACCGCTTTGTCTCTAGATTTTCGATGAGAACTGTTTTGTTTTGTAACTCACTGATAGTTACAGCTGATGCTGCTTGAGCTGGTACAAAAGCTATACCTAGCGCCATAATAAGGCTCAAGCATAGAGTGCTAAAAGAGAAAATGAGAGCTTTGATTTTCATGATATTGAATTACATTGAAAAGTGTTCAAGAGTTTGATTCAGTCTTTGGGGTTAGCGTTAGTTACGCGGTTACTAGCTCGCAGTGGTTACTTAAATATTAAACTATTCCGACCAGGTAATCGTAGTTTGATATTTAAGATATCTCACAGACAAGCAAGAAAAGCAAGAAAAATAACCTCTCAATACTTCCTCGATTTGTGTAAATACGTATAAATACTTGATGATGGCTCTCTCAGCAACTGCCCGATCGCCACGTCACACCATACAAATGGCAGAATACAGCTTCACGCCTATCAGGTATGAGTTTACCGTTGACGATCCATTCATCGGGAAGTCGATACCAGCTGGTAAAGGACTTGCCAATATCTGGATTGAAGAGATATGTCTCTAGGTCGTTGTTCCAGAAACCCATCGTATCAGTGATCGTTAACCTCAGATATTTCATAGCAATACTCCGAACAGTTTTGGTGGTGGTACAGAAGTAGTGGTAAGGCTCAAACACTTGCCAACTTTCTCGCATGGCTTAGTTGGGAATGTCATCAACAATTAAAATTAACCCTGTTAAACCTGTTTCCATAGTAATCCTTGTATTTAAGTGTATTTAATTAATAGTCAGATATTGTTGAATTAATGCCTCAATCTTCTCAGCTTGGAATTGTTTAGCTAAATGGATGACTTCCTGAATAAAAGGCTGATAACGCTCATCC